>ERZ773248.170-NODE-170-length-97220-cov-14.907281_pt1 | contig 97220 bp, 83 predicted proteins | sample MGYA00580518_ERZ773248 | MGnify/ENA primary metagenome ERZ773248 (study PRJEB29015, sample SAMEA2737762) | human gut metagenome | biome: human gut; feature: human-associated habitat; material: faeces | place: China | collected 2012 ...
AATGCGCATCTGTCATGTGTACCGGTGGCTTTCGGACCTTAGTCAACAATATCCGAATTCGTTTTATTGTCCAAAGCTAAAAGAATCAGAACGCTCTTGGAAACACGTGCTGAAAGTTTATTGTCTTTGCTCATAGCTAAAAGTTTTTCTTTCTCTTCCTGGCTGAGAGAAACAGAATATTGAGTAGGACGTCCCATATAATTTTCCTTCTTTCGTAAATTGAGTGGGATAATTATATGATCTCACGTATTGATTTAGAAATCAATTTGTTAGTACATCGTTTCGTAAATAACTGTGCTGATCACGTAAGATGTGGATTTGAGTGTGCAGGAAAATATAGACAAGGTCTGTTTTTATGTCTTATAATACGGATAATAAAATGATGTTGAAATCAAAGGAGAATAATAAACATGGAGCATAGCCCTGTTGTTTCTGTAAGAAATATAGTCTTAGGAGAAGGTATACCAAAGATATGCATTCCACTTGTAAGCACCAGTTTCCCTGCACTTTTAAATGATATGAAAAGAGCATTGGAATACGGTGCCGATCTCATAGAATGGAGAACTGACTGGATGGAGGATATTTTTAAAGAGGGATATCTAGAAGAGATCCTTCCTACCATCCGGAAAGCTGCCGGTAACACTCCTCTTCTTTTTACATTCCGGACAAAAAAGGAAGGCGGCAACATGGCTGCCAGTCTTTTACAATATAAGGATCTGGTTAAAAAGGCGATCTGCTCCAATCTGGTGGATCTGGTGGATATTGAGCTGTTTTCTGGCCGGGAAGGGGTTGAAGAACTGGTCGCCCTTGCGAAAGAAAAGAATGTAAAAACTATTTTTTCCAACCATGATTTCTTTAAGACTCCTTCTGAAAATGAGATTCTTTCCATATTAAAGCAAATGGAAGAAGCTGGTGCTGATATTGCAAAGATCGCTGTTATGCCAACATGCACAGAAGATGTACTTACTCTTCTTTCTGCCACCTGCAAAGCAAAAAAAGAACTTTCCTGTCCTGTTATCACTATGTCTATGGCGAAAGCCGGACTGATCAGCCGCTTAAGCGGGGAAGTATTTGGCTCCTGTCTTACCTTTGGCGCTGCCGGAAATGTTTCCGCACCTGGGCAGATCAATGCCTTAAAGCTTCGTTCTGTACTGGAAATACTCCATGAAAACAGCTGATGCTTTTTTCATTTTCACTGATCATTGTGACTGCCTGACCGGGAATTTTACCTGTTCACACACTTTTCACATTTTGCACAACTTTTTCTCACATTTTTTCAGTACATTTATTTATGTTAAAAGCGAATGCTTTTCATACAACTTTTTCTCACAAATGGGCCGGCAGGTGAAAACCTGCCGGCCACTCCTCATTTATGGAACTGTTACTGCTTTATCTCTGTTAATATTTTATCTTTGTTAATGTTTTATCTCTGTTTGGCTTTGTATCTTAACACTTCTTATCTGGCTTTTCTTTATCCTTCTCTTTAAAGCTTACTAGGATAATATCACTTCCGATCTGGCATACATCGCAAAAGGGGATCACATATTCCTTTTCTCTTCCTAAAAATCCGCAGATACACCCAGGCCCCGGCACTACCAAGTCTGTGATACAGCCGGTTTTTTCATCAAACTCTACGTCACCTACATAGCCTAAACGGGCGCAGTCTTTTATGTTAATAACTTCCTTTTGCTTTAGATCATAGATCCTTATGGGTATCGGCCCCTTTTTTCCTCTTATTGGTAAATATATTGGTAAAAGTATAAAAAAAGAACTCTGTCCTGCACTTACGTGCAGGGCAAAGTTCTTGATCAAACATCTTTACAGTCTGTCTAAACAGGATGGGCCTATTAGCAGCACAGATCCACGATGACCTGTGCAAAGATCTTTGCACTGTCAACCAGTTCCTTTACTACTGCAAATTCGTCTGCACCATGCATGCGGTTGTCAGTTCCGGGCATGGAGCATCCAAAGGCAACACCATTTTTCAGACTGTGTACATAAGTACCGCCGCCTGTGTACTGGCAGCTTCCCTTAAGACCTGTATACTCTTCATAAGCCTTTAATAAAGTACGCACAAAATGAGAATCACCATCTACATAATGAGGTGCTCTCATATGCTCAGCCAACAGTTCGATGCCTTCCTCTGCCATACGTGCCTTTGCTACCTTTAATGCATTTTCTTCATTTGCACAGATCGGTGCACGGCAGTCAAATACACCGTCTAAGTGCTCTGCATCTACCTGGAGCATATCAAAGGCCAGTGTCAGTTCTCCAGAAACCTCATCACTCATGGCAATGCCAACTGCATTTCCACGGGTATCTCCATGAGGGAACAGCTTTACAAGTCCCTTAACCGCATCCATCTGTGGACAAGAAGCTAATGGGAGCTTTGTGATCAGCATCAGCAGTGCAGTTAACGCATTCTTTCCTTCTTCCGGAGTAGATGCATGGGCGCCTTCTCCTTCTGCTGTGATCAGAATGCCTTCTTCACAGCCTTCAAGGGTAAATGTAACCTCTGTTTCTTTTGTAACAGCTGCTGCAGTTTCATTTAACACAGTATCATCTACACCGGCTACTACTGCTTTTGCTTTTCCAGGAACTACATTGCTCTTAAGCCCTGCATCGATCTTAACCAGCTTTGGCATAGCATCAGACTTCTCAAAAGAAGCTGCAAAATGACCTGGAAGACGTCCCTTTTCCACGTTGATCACAGGGAATTCTGCATCTGGTGAAAATGTCATAGGAGCTTCTTTTTCCTGCTTGTAATAAACAGCGATATCAGAACTGCCGCATTCTTCATCTGTGCCTAAGATCAGGCGGACATTTTTCTTTACCGGAAGTCCCAGTTCTTTTACAGCGCGCATTGCATAAAGAGCTGCAACAGCCGGTCCTTTGTCATCTGCAGTGCCGCGGCCATAAAGCTTTCCGTCTTTAATAACTGGCTCAAAAGGCTCAGTCACAGTCCAGCCTTCCCCTGCAGGCACTACATCCAGGTGGGCCAGGATATCAAGCTGTGCTTCCTTGTCATTTAGGTCTGCTGTTCCTACATAGTTGTCATAATTGCGGACAGAAAAACCATAATTTTCCATCATGGTAAGAGCTGTCTGTAATACCTCAAATGGGCCTTCGCCAAATGGTTTCCCCTCTGTGTAAGGCATTTTTTCACTATTGATCCGGCAGAGCGTGCAAATATCTTCGATCATCTGATCCTTGTGGGAATCAATATATTCTTCGATTTCTTTTCTGTACATGACCTTCTCCTGTTCTTTTTTTACAATCCAGCCATGACATCTGCATGGCCAGACTATTTTTTATTTATTCTGCTATTACTTCAGCATAGCACCAAGAGTTTCGTTTACAACCTTACCATCTGCTTTTCCCTTTACCTTTGGCATCAGCACCTTCATAATAGCGCCTTTATCCTTTGGTGCAGGATTTTCGATTCCCAGCTCTTTTAATACACCATCGATCACTTCCCTGATCTGGTCTACAGACATGTCTTCCGGAGCAAATTCCTTGTAAACAGCCAGACGTGCCCCTGCCTCTTCACGGATATCATCTCTGTCAGCTGGAGCCATATCATAAGTCTCCTGTGTCTGACGGATCTCTTTTTTAACGATTGCATCCTCTTCTGCCTCTGTAAGGGGCTCTCTCTTGTCGATCTCTGCGTTCTTTAAAGCGGATAATAACATGGAAAGGGAATCCTTTCTTGCCTTATCCTTTGCCTTCATAGCCTGTACCATAGCTGCTCTTACTACATCGATCTTGCTCATTTTGTAAAACCTCCTTAATCAATATCCTTTTAAAGCCTTCAAATTTATGTTTAGTTATTACCAAACTCGCTTAATTTAAGACCTGGATTTCTTTCAAGTACCATGCCAACGCTCCAGCTGTTGATAAACAGAAGAAGCGGATTATCCTTTAAGTCCTTAATGCGCTTCATATCCGATGTTCCCTGGATACGTGCCACATCTACTTCCTGTGGATTTTCTACCCAGCGGATATGTTCATATGGAAGCTTCTCTAAGATAACTTCTACATTGTACTCATTCTGTAAACGATAAGTAAGCACTTCAAACTGAAGTACGCCTACTACGCCTACGATGATCTCTTCCATACCGGTATTGAACTCCTGAAAGATCTGGATAGCACCTTCCTGGGCGATCTGATTCACGCCTTTAATAAACTGCTTACGTTTCATGGTATCTACCTGGCGCACTCTTGCAAAATGCTCTGGTGCGAAAGTAGGGATACCCTCAAATTCAAATTTTTCATTAGAAGAACAAAGAGTATCACCAATCGAGAAGATACCCGGATCAAATACACCGATAATATCACCTGCATATGCTTCCTCTACGATCTTACGATCCTGGGCCATCAGCTGCTGTGGCTGGGTGAGACGGATCTTTTTGCCGCCCTGCACATGATTTACTTCCATGCCAGCCTCGAACTTGCCAGAAACAATACGCATAAACGCGATTCTGTCTCTGTGAGCCTTATTCATATTTGCCTGGATCTTAAATACAAATGCAGAGAAATCCTTATTAAATGGATCTACTACGCCAGTAAGCGTTCTTCTTGGAAGAGGTGATGTAGTCATTTTCAGGAAATGCTCCAAAAATGTTTCAACACCGAAGTTTGTCAACGCAGAACCAAAAAATACAGGAGAAAGATTTCCCTTTTGTACACGGTCCATATCCAGTTCATCACTGGCACCGTCTAATAATTCAATATCATCTAATAACTGCTTGTGGTACTGGAAACCGATAATGCTTTCCACATCATCTGTCTCTGCGTCAAATTCCTGGGTGGCAACCTCTTTTGCACCGCCCTGCGCAGCGGTAAATGTAGTTACCTTCTTTGTAAAGCGGTCATATACGCCCTTAAAATTCTTTCCGCAGCCGATAGGCCAGTTTACCGGACAGGTACGGATCCCTAAAACCTCTTCGATCTCATCTAACAGCTCATATGGATCTCTTGCTTCACGGTCAAATTTGTTGATAAATGTAAAAATCGGGATATGGCGCATAACGCAAACCTTAAACAGCTTAATTGTCTGCGCCTCGACGCCCTTGGATCCGTCAATGACCATAACAGCGGAGTCTGCCGCCATCAGGGTACGATAGGTATCCTCTGAGAAATCCTGATGTCCTGGTGTGTCCAGAATGTTAATACAAAAGCCTTCATAATTAAACTGCATGGCGGAAGAGGTAACTGAAATACCTCTCTCCTTCTCAATCTCCATCCAGTCTGAAACCGCATGCTTTGCAGCCTTTCTTCCCTTTACAGTACCTGCCAGATTAATGGCACCTCCGTAGAGAAGGAACTTCTCTGTTAAAGTTGTTTTACCTGCATCAGGGTGGGAAATAATGGCAAAGGTCCTGCGGTTCTTTATCTGTTCTGTTATCTGATCATTTGTCTGTGACAATGGTCTTTCCTCCGTTCTTACTAAATGTTCCCTCAGGATCTTTCTGTGTCTGATTTTGTGAAAAGATTTTTGTCCACAAAAGCAGGTGCATGGAAAACTCCGAAAGGACATCTGATTCACTAATTGATTTTTCTGCTTCAATAAAAATAGGTATGATCTGTCATAAAGGTACACCTAAATTATCATTGTATTATGATTATGAAGTAAAGTCAAGAATCTGTGTCAGCAATTCGTCTGCTACCTGCTCCTTGCTCATCTTTGGCAGTTCTTTTTCACTGTCCTTTGTGATAATAGTCACTACATTTGTATCCGTTCCGAAACCGGCGCCTTCTACCTTTAAATTATTGGCAACGATCATATCCAGGTTTTTACGGGCAAGCTTGGCTCTGGAGTTTTCCAGCATATCCCTTGTTTCCATGGAAAAGCCGCATAAAAACTGTCCGGGGATTCTGTGCTGTCCCAGCCAGCCAAGGATATCCCTGGTACGCTCTAAGAAAATAGACATATCGCCATCTGTCTTCTTGATCTTGTCCTGGCCCACAACTGCCGGACGGTAATCTGCTACTGCTGCCGCCTTGATGATAATGTCCTGTTCAGGTGCTGCACCGGTCACTGCCTGAAACATATCTTCTGCGCTTTCAACAGGAACCACCTTTACAAACATAGGTGGTTTTATAGCTACTGGTCCGGTAACTAAAGTCACCTCTGCTCCTCTGTAGGCAGCTGCCTTTGCAATGGCATAACCCATTTTTCCGGTAGAATGATTGGTGATATAGCGTACCGGGTCAATAGCTTCCCTGGTAGGTCCGGCAGTAATAAGAACCTTCTTTCCCACCATGTCTTTGGGATATCCTACAGTACGCAGGATATATTCAAACAATGTTTCCGGCTCCGGCATCTTGCCTGCTCCTGTATCACCGCAGGCTAAATATCCACTTGCAGGCCGGATCACTTCCATTCCGTAGTGCTCTAAGATTTTTAAATTATCCTGGGTAATGGGATTTTCATACATACGGGTATTCATAGCCGGTGAAATGATCTTTGGGCAGGTACAAGCCATAAAGGTAGTTGTCAGCATATCATCGGCAATACCATGGGCCAGTTTGCCGATTACATTGGCAGAGGCTGGTGCTACCAAAAACACGTCTGCTTCTTTTGCTAAAGACACATGCTCTACACTGAACTGGAAATTGCGGTCAAAGGTATCGATAAGACATTTATTTCCCGTCAGTGTCTCAAAAGTAATAGGATTGATAAAATTAGTGGCGTTTTTCGTCATAAGTACATGGACTTTTGCTCCTGATTTTACCAAGGCACTTGCCAAATAGGCGATCTTATATGCGGCAATGCTGCCGGTCACTCCAAGGAGTATTGTTTTTCCTTTTAACATAAGATTCCTCCGGTTGTGTTTCTTATTTTTGTGTGATACAATCATAACACACATTTCATGTATTTGAAAGGAGTTCCCCCTCATGATTTTAGCTATTGATATGGGCAATACCAACATCGTACTGGGAGGTATTGACGAAAAAGAAACCTATTTCATCGAACGTGTGACTACAGACCAGGGCCGCACAGACACCGAATATGCCATCCATTTTAAAAACATCCTGGAAATGCACCACATCCAGTTATCTGATATTGAAGGTTCTATCCTTTCTTCTGTAGTTCCGCCTTTAAACACTACGATTTTAAGTGCTGTTGAAAAAACCATAGGCATCCGTCCTCTGTTAGTAGGCTCCGGGATGAAGACCGGCATGAATATTCTTATGGACAACCCTAAAAGTGTGGGAAGCGATATGATCGTAGACGTAGTTGCCGCCATTCATGAGCATCCTCTTCCACTGGTGGTTATTGACATGGGAACTGCCACTACCTTAAGCGTAGCTGATAAAAAGGGCAATTACATAGGCGGTGTCATTTTACCGGGACTTCGTGTTTCCTTAAACTCTTTAAGTGGAAAAACAGCCCAGCTTCCTTACATCAGTCTGGAAGTGCCAGGTAAGGTCATTGGAAAAAACACCATTGACTGTATGAGAGCCGGTATTGTTTTCAGCAATGTAGATATGCTCGACGGCATCTTAGACCGTATGGAAAAAGAGCTGGGTGAGGCCCCTGCAGTGATCGCAACCGGCGGTCTGGCACGCTTTATCACCCCTCTTTGCAGACATAAGATCATTTACGATGATGCACTTCTGTTAAAAGGACTTCTGATCCTTTACCGGAAGAATACACAGTAAAAGCGGTAAAGTACAATAGAGTGTTATTAAATACGCAGAAAAAGCATTGTCCGGCAATTTTTTTCATTTTCCGTCAGACAATGCTTTTGTTTTATTCATACGTTTATTTAATTTTCTATTGAATTATCCCCGCACCTGTGTTATGCTGAGTATATGAATTTTTGATTTTTGTATTTTTCTTTTATTTTTTCCTTTTAATCCTGCTATTCCTATGGATTACATTTCTTACAAGGATCATATCCTTTGGCGATCACTTCATCCCTGGTTCCTGTAAATTCCGCTTTATTCGACTCTTTCATCTGTGATACAGCCGAACAGCCCGGTTTATGGAATTTTTTAGAATTAGTGTTCAGGATGTAGGTGGAAGTCTGCTTCGCTGGTACAGCCGGAGCCTGGGTCTGTTTTTCTGCCTGGGTTTCTGTCTCTGCCACAGTTTTGGTCTCTTTTTCAGCCTTCTGACTTCCAGTGCCATTTTCATCTAACCAGCTGTCACCGGTTGCATAGTCAATAGTAACTCCCGGCTGCACATTGTAAACAAATACGCAGAACTCAACGCCTTCTCCTTTATCCTCTACTGACTCTGCCTCCATAAGCACACCATCTGCTACCAGGTTATCTCCTTTAAAAACCGGGGTCACACGGTATAAAACATGGTTTTTAGTTTCTTTTACATAGTCAGCTGTCATATTTTCAAAAGGCAGCATTCCCTGGACATTTAAATATCTGGTCCCCGTGATCAGGTTCTTTTCATTGGCATTTTCTGCTGTCAGCTGGTAGCCGATCAGATGGCAGCGGTTGTACAGATATTTTCCATCCACAAAGTCATACTTCACTGTATGCCAGCCAGTAGGTTTCACCTGACCAATATTTCCACGTTTTTCTGCAGGCATGATATCTGTTCCCACAGAAGCATAAGCCACACTGCAGCGTCCTAATGCATCCAGATCTCCGTAGCTTTCAAAAGAAACATCTGTCAGATCCGACTCCGAAAAGAAGGGCACATTGTCATTGACTGCAACATAGGGCTGTCCGGAATAAGCCGGGATTGTGGAAAGATCAAAGCTTCCACTGATGCTTTTTACCTGGGCAGCAGCTGCTTTTGGGATCTGGGCAGTCTCTACTGTTACACTTTCTGAAGCTGTCTCTGTTGCTGCATCCGCAGCTGTTTTTGCTGTTTCTGTTACTGCCTCTGTTGTTATTTTTGCTGTTTCTTGCGCATTAGAAGCAGTCGCCTGTCCACAGGCTGTTGCCAAAATGGATATGGCTGCAGCCAGCCCTGCGGCCCAGTATTTTATTTTTCTCATCTTTCATACCTCTCTTCCGTGATCTTTTCATGGGAAGAACCTGCAAATTCCACAGTTCCAACCAATTTCCAGTCTGACAGATCCATAGTAAAATATTGATCTGCAGGATAGACGCGGTTCCACTTATACAAAACTACCGACTCAATATTTGCCGTATCCGGGAACATGTCTAAGCCGCAGGAATTTGTCTCTACGAAGCAATACTCTCCTGATGAAGCCTTTTTAAGAAAATCCTCATCTGTCTGAACAGGGCCATGAAGTAGCTCTTCACTATCCTTTGCGAACATTTTTCCACTGTACTCATTCATCCACAGTTTTCCATTTCCCACCATATCCAGGATATGCCGGCGCAGCACTCTGTCCTGACTCTGGCGGCGATGATTGAACATCATGCCCTTATTATCATCAATACATACGATCAGTATCATAAACCATTCTTCTCCTATCCGTTTTTATGTACTCCCTAGGTTTTCATACACTTGCTTTTGCGGCCGGATTTACCTGATCCAGCACATTACAGGTCATCATTTCTCTCCATTTATCATTATAACTTCTCCAACAGGATAGTTCAATTTATATTTTCCAGGTATAAAATCTCCTGATTCCGTACATCATTCCGTTATAACAGCATTTTTCATGAAAGCTATCATAACGGAGGTAGAGGAAAATATGTCCGGCTATAAAGTTGAGATCTGCGGAGTGAACACATCAAAGCTGCCCCTTCTTAGCAGCCAGGAAAAAGAAGAACTGTTTTTAAAAATACTGAAAGGGGATAAGGATGCCAGAGAACGTTACATCAAGGGAAATCTGCGGCTGGTCCTAAGTGTGATCCAGCGCTTTTCCGGCAATCATGAGAATTTAGATGATCTGTTCCAGATCGGATGTATTGGTCTGATCAAGGCCATTGATAATTTTGATATTACACAGAATGTTAAATTCTCAACTTATGCTGTCCCAATGATCTTGGGGGAGGTGAGAAGATATCTCCGGGATAATAATACCATCCGGGTCAGCCGTTCTCTGCGGGACACTGCTTATAAAGCCCTTTGTGCCAGGGAACAACTTACAAGGCTTCATTCAAAGGAACCTACCATCTTAGAAATCGCCAATGAGATTGGCATATCCGGTGAAGATATCACTTATGCCTTAGATGCCATCCAGACACCGGTCAGTCTTTATGAACCTGTATTTACAGACGGCGGCGACCCTCTTTATGTAATGGATCAGATCAGCGACAAGAAAAACAGGGAAGAAAACTGGGTGGAAGATCTTTCTCTATTAGAAGCCATGAAACGGCTTCCGGACAGAGAACGCCATATTATCGATCTGCGCTTTTTTGAAGGCAAAACGCAGACAGAGGTGGCACAGGAGATCCACATCAGCCAGGCCCAGGTATCAAGGCTTGAAAAAAATGCCCTGCGCTCTATGCGTACCTATCTGGCCTGAAATCTGTTGCTGCATTTCCCCTGCTGCCGCCTCTGCCTGAAACTGTGACATAACGCTCAAAATCTATATTTGATGCCGCCTGCAATCTAGTACATCGTTTTCGAAATAACTGTACCAAATGATGTACTAGTCATGCTTCCTGCCGTTCTGAAGTTTTTATCATTCTTAAAATGAAATCTACAGAACCTTCGATCCCATAAGCGGAACTGTTGATACACAGGTCGTAATTATCTGCATTGCCCCATCTGCGGCCTGTATAAAACCGGTAATAACTCTCATGCTGACGGTCTAACTGTTTCAAAAGGTGCTTTGCCTTTTTTTCACTCATTCCCTGATGCTTTTCCATCGCACGCTGCACACGTCGTTCAAAAGGCGCCGTAATGAAAATGCTGATGTGGGGGATATGGTTATTGGTAAGGATCACATCTGCACAACGTCCCATAACGATAAAATCCTCTTTTTTTGCCATATCGCAGATCAGATCACTCTGGTTAAAGAATACTGCATCCCGCTTGGACAAACCATGATAGCGGCTGAACTGTCTTACATGATCTCTTAAGGTCATTCTTTTAGGTGCTGCAAAAGCTACTTCCTGGTTTGCCTTATCCGGATAAGCGCTACTGTCCCGGATTCTTTCATCTTGTTCTGCCTGAAGACGTTTTAATACAGCTGAGAAGATCTCTGCATCGTAATAATTGATCTTTAACTTATCAGCCAGCATAAAACCGATCTCATTGCCGCCGCAGCCGTATGTACGGCTGATGCAGATGATCCGGTGATTATCTTTTCCGAAACGTGCTTTAAACTGCAATGCATTTAAGCCCGCTACCTTCGCATCCAGGATATCCCCGCTTGCGAAGCTGGTAGGCAGTGCTACTACTTCCATTAAAATACGGTTATACTCCGTCATGATCATGGACCGGGTTTCTTTATCTTCAATGGTGCGTGCCATGTTACTGATCAGCGCCAGCTCACTGCGCAGCTGGTGAGAATCTTTTTTTAACATCAGCTGTACCATATCATTGACACAGCCTTCACGGTCACGGTTAAACACACGGCCCAGAGAAGAACCTAACTGGGCATAAACTTCTGCATCCAGATCGTAGATACTCTCCGCCAGTTCACGGATATTTTCTTTCGTATATTCCATGATACGTTCCCCTCCTTATAAAAAGAATACTAACATGTCCAGCAAAAAGACCGGAACTAAAAATGTGACAGACCACAGCAGATATCCAAAGAAAGAAGGCATCTTAATACCATTTTCATCAGAGATCGCCTTTACCATAAAGTTTGGTGCATTTCCAATATAGGTATTGGCTCCCATAAATACAGCACCGCAGGATATTGCCTCCAGCATGGCAACCGGTACAGTTCCAAGAATGGTCTGCATTCCTTCTGTAAAGCCAAGTGAACCGGCTGTTGTAAGAAATACCAGATAAGTAGGTGTATTGTCCAGAAAGCTTGACAAAAGCCCGGTTGCCCAGAACATTTGAAAAGGCTCTGTGATACCAAGCTCTGCCCCCTTTGCCTTTAAGATCATAAGGGCCGGCTGCATGGTAATAAAAATACCTACAAACAGCACTGCTACTTCTTTGATGGCACCCCAGGTAAAGTGGTTCTTGCGGCGGATCTCTGGTTTTGTGGTTTTAAACGATAAAAATGCAGCTGCAAGGATGATCACTACTTCGATCAAAGCCGGATATGTAAGCTTTACATCCTCAAATACAGGAATGCCTTTTACAGCTCCGTTTACATCCTGAAATGCAACCATTCCCGGTAATGTACCGCTTAAAATAACAGCAGCCACGATCATTGCCAGAAAGATCAGGTTATGAAGACCTAAAATATGTACTTCTGTACCAGGTTTGCTGATGTCAGGCTTTCTTCCTTCTGCAATGTCTTTTCTGTAAGCTCTCCGGTCCAGGAAATAAAATACAGTAAGAAGGACAACTGTATTAAAGATAAGGATCGGCAGAAGATGCAGACTCCAGAAAAAAGGAACCCCCCGCATAAATCCCATTAACAAAGGCGGATCACCGATAGGTGTAAGGCAGCCACCCATATTTGAGATCAGGAAAATAAAGAATACCATAATGTGGCTCCTGCGCTTTCTCCAGGCATTCATCTTGATCATGGGACGTACCATAAGCATACTGGCACCTGTGGTTCCTACCCAGCTGGAAAGCATGGTTCCTAAAAGCAGAAGTCCCACATTGATCCTTGGGGAACCTGCTAGGTCCCCTTCCAGTGTAATATTACCTGATACACAGAACAGGCCAAATAACAAAACAATAAATGTAAGATAATCATCAATAATGCATTCTAATACTTTCTCTGCCGCCTCTCCTGCTCCCAAAAAAACAGCAAATGGAACAATAAATAAAAGTGACCAGAATATCACTGCATGAAGCTGATGACTTTCCCACCACTCTGCCTTTATAAGCGGCAGCACTGCCACGCAGAGAAGCAATCCGGCAAATGGAATGCAAAATGCTGGTGAAATGCTTTCAGCTGACCCTTCAGCCGCCCATGCTGTCATTGGAAACGCCATAAAGAACAATGCGGCTGTTTCCAACAGCGAAACGATCTTTTTCACAATATTTTCCTCCTGTCCGTATATTATGTCCTCCCGGAATATTTCCATATTCCTTTGATATTTCTCTCACAGATCATCCCTATAACCGAAGGATAACCGCACCTTTTTCCGTGCATTGTAGAATTTTAGCACTTTTTGACGCAAATGCAAGAATTGATATTTTATTCACAATACTTATTCAAACCGCACGATTTCTTTCTTCAGACGTTTCATGATCTTCTTTTCAAGTCTTGATATGTAAGACTGGGATATTCCCATCAGGTCTGCCACTTCTTTCTGGGTCATTTCCTCTCCGTCTGCACTTGTAAGGCCGTACCGCAGCTCCACAATTTTCCTCTCCCTTGGAGCCAGACGGCTGATGGCAGTATTTAAAAGATTTTTCTCTATCTCATCTTCGATTCCATGATAGATCACATCCTCATCTGTACCCAGGATATCTGAAAGCAGCAGTTCATTTCCATCCCAATCTACATTTAAAGGCTCATCAATGGAAACCTCCAGTTTCGTCTTATTATTTCTGCGCAGATACATAAGAATCTCATTTTCAATACACCTGGATGCATAGGTAGCCAGTTTAATATTCTTATCCGTCTTAAAGGTATTGATCGCTTTGATCAGTCCAATGGTGCCAATGGAGATCAGATCTTCTACCCCAACACTTGTATTGTCGAATTTCTTTGCAATATACACCACAAGACGCAGATTATGCTCGATCAGGGAAGAGCGGGCCTTCCCATCTTCTTCGGTTCCTAAAAGAGCGATCATCTTCCCCTCTTCTGCACTGTCTAATGGCGGCGGCAGGATATCTGCTCCTCCTATATAATGCACCTCTCCCTGTCCCGGCATGAGAACGGTCCTGAACCTGGAAACGGTTTTTAACTGAAAACGATTTGGTACAGACACTTTAATCATCATAATGACTCCTCCTACACTTGCAACCCTTTATCATTCTTCTGTATCAGCACTTCATATTCATTATGGGGAGATAAGCTTCCCTTTGTTATAGCGATCCATGGCTTTGGTATCACAAAGCTTCCCTTCTCTCCTTCCACTTTCATTTCGTCGATCCTTACAGCTGGAAGGATGCCGCTGCTGCCTATGCATTGATAAGGAACATACATGACCCCTTTTACTGCCGGGCAAAGACGTTTCATCAGTCCTGCTGTAGCTACATGGACCGGCAGACCGCTTACAGGAGCTTTTAAATGGTTTCCTGTATCGATCAGGCCTCTGGTCTTTATGGTCTGGCCTGCATAAAACAAGGTAACATTTCTTAAATGCCTGTTTTCCTCTTTTCGGATGCTAAAAAGACGCAGAAACCGTGAAAGCCATACACACAGGCATACAGCTCCGGCAGCCAGGAACAGCCTGACCAGAAAGCTTTCCGGCATCCATTTTGTAAGATTTCTTCCTGGACTGCTTTCTGCAAGAGCCAGCATGACTCCTCCAAGAACCACCGATATAAGATAAATTCCCCCTACTGCCCGTAAAATCTCTCTTCTGTTTCTTATACCATAGGCAACAGCTGCCATCAACGCTCCTGCTGCCACATAAGTCCCAAACATCTGTAATATAAGAGGGATCCCCGGAAAAGCCGCCAGGATACATGCCCACAAAGCTCCTACAAAAGCTCCTTTTAACATATGCTTAAAATCTGCACGGTAAGAAAAAAGCTGGTTCAACATAGCAAGCACCGCCAGATCCATTAAAAAATTCACTGCAAATATCACATCTATGTAAACTCTGTACATCATCTTCCCGGACTTTTTTCCACCTCCTTTAATGACCATGGGTGAATATATAGGGTTCTTTATGAGGTACATTATAATCATTCTTAAGTGCAAATGCTGTCGAAGGGTGTTGGGGGAAACGCTGTTTTTTTCGACAATCTTCGCATTTTTGAACGCAAAAAAGACCTCTTCCACAGGCTTACTGTCTGTAGAAAAGGTCTTACTATACTATAATACTCTGATACCGAATTGCTACGTGCTTTGCATATGCAGATGATTCAAAAAATCTATTACCGCTTATTCTTTAAGAAATCCGGGATATTGATCTGCATTTCCTTGTTTGCTGCTGGGCGGAAGGAAGGAGCTGTTCTCTCTGTAGATGGAGCTGCCTGTTTTGGTGCTTCCTGGGTGTTTGCAGCACCTGTATTAAAGCTTCCTGCGCCTGTAAACTTAGGAACTGTATAGGTTGGCTGTGCAGCTGCACCAGGATTAAAGGTGCGGTTAAATGCAGGCTGGGCCGGCTTTGTAAAAGCCGGAGCTGTCTCAGTTGCTGCTGCTTCTGCGGAAGCTGCCTTCTCCGGAACCTGTGTCTTAAAATTATTAGAAGAAAATCCGGTCATAGCCTTGGATACAGAGGATGTTGCATTGTGCTCATCCAGTCCTGTAGCAATAACAGTAATACTTGCCTCATCCTGGGCGTTTTCATCATACATAGCACCAAAGATGATATTTGCATCATCGCCAGCCAGTTCCTGAACATAGCTTGCTGCTTCGTTTGCTTCGATCAGGCTGATATCGCCGGAGATATTGATGATAACGTGGCTTGCACCCTCAATGGTAGTTTCAAGAAGAGGGCTGGATACAGCCTGCTTAACTGCCTCAACAGCCTTGTCATCACCCTTAGCCTTACCAATACCAATATGAGCGATACCCTTATCGATCATAACAGTCTGGATATCAGCAAAGTCAAGATTGATCAGACCAGGAACATTGATAAGGTCAGTAATACCCTGAACTGCCTGCTGAAGGACTTCATCTGCTTTCTTAAGAGCATCCGGCATAGTGGTACGGCGGTCTACGATCTCAAGAAGACGGTCATTTGGGATAACGATCAGAGTATCTACAGCCTGCTTTAAACATTCGATACCATTTAACGCATTCTGCATACGTGCTTTTGCTTCAAAACGGAAAGGCTTTGTTACAACACCAACAGTAAGGATACCCATATCCTTCGCGATCTTTGCAACAACAGGAGCTGCACCAGTACCGGTACCGCCTCCCATACCACAGGTAACAAATACCATATCAGCGCCCTTTAATGCCTGGGAGATCTCCTCAGAGCTCTCTTCTGCTGCCTTCTCACCAACTTCCGGACGTGCACCCGCACCTAAGCCCTTTGTCAGCTTCTCTCCGATCTGCATAGCAGTAGGAGCCTTGCAGAACTGCAGTGCCTGCTTATCTGTATTGATGCCGATAAACTCAACACCTGCAATATTTTCATCGATCATGCGGTTTACTGCGTTATTTCCGGCACCGCCTACACCTACTACGATAATTCTTGCAGCATTCTCTGACTCATTTATTTTAATCTCTAACAAGATACTTGTCCTCCTTCTTGAAACCCTGTTCAAAGAACACGGTACTGTGCTTTTCTATTATTATAAAATGTTTCTGATTTCTAGCCTAACTAATACTATATTTTATTTTCCCCAAAAAATCAACCCTGAATTTACTTTTTTAACCCTCTATGAATAAGGGCTACAGCCCGGATCACCGGTACAGGCAGCGCCTGCACGGACTTTTATTTCAACTTAAATGGTATTGCCCCATCATTGCCTGTATCTGAATATCCGTCCAGCTCCAAAGTTCCCTTTTTCTCCTTTAATTCCGGATGATCCCGCAAGATATCATTTAAAAGAGACAGCTTTCCGTCTACATCTCCCTCATCTCCCAAAGTCACTTCCATCTGGCCAATGGTAAAGGAAGGCTGTCCTGAAATGGAAAAGCGGATACGGTCCACCTGGATATTATAAACAGACAGCTGCTGGGTCAGATTTAATATTTCTTCAAATATTTTCGGATTCTTTACAGGAAGAGGTCTGTACAAAATAATGCGTCCAAATTCCAGACCTGTGATCTGCGGGATTCCCGGAAGGCAGTCTGCAGAGCTTTCCACAATAATTCCCTCTCGGTCAAAGTACATATAACTGCTCATATAAGATACGTAACCTACAATGCTTTTATCATAAACAATGACCTCCACCTTAAAAGGACCATGAAAAACAATCTTATAATCTTCGACAAAGGGGATCTGTTTGTGGGGTTTTGTTTTATCATTAATAAGAGCCAGGATGGTATTATTTCCCCAACGCCCGGAAAACAGGATGTTTTCAATCTGCTGCGGCGTATAACGGTCACTTCCGGATATAGTCACTTCTTTGATCCGCAGGCCAAATATAAGGATCGCCCCAAGTATTAAAAGCAGTGCGGCGATCCTTATCCATGTAAAGCTTTTTCTCCCAGCTCTTCTTATCATCCTGTATCACTCTCCATCCAGTCTGCTCTGCCGCCTAATGCCCTCAGATCACGGCAGATATCTTCGTATCCTCTTTTAATATGGTAACAATCTTCTATAATAGTGCTTCCTTCAGCTCCTAAAGCCGCCATCACCAATGCAGCTGCGCCTCTCAGATCCAATGCCCTTACTTTTGTTCCTGCTAACAAGGGTACACCCTTTATCACCGCTGTTTTTCCCTGGCAGGTAATATCAGCTCCCATTTTCACAAGCTCTGCTGCTGTTCCAAAACGATCCTCAAATACGTTTTCCGTAATACAGCTCTCCCCCTTTGCAATGGATAAAAACGCCATAAAAAGAGACTGCATATCTGTGGGGAAACCAGGATAGGGGCCTGTAGAGATTTTCAGGGGATCCGGCCGGTCTTTCATACAAATAAAAAGCCGTTCCCTTTCCCTTTTAACTACAGCTCCCGCCCGCTGGAACAATATAAGAGGCTCTTCTAACTGCTCCGGTATCACTTCTTTTAAACTAATGCTTCCTCCTGCCATCATCACACCACTGCAATAAGTTCCTGCTGCAATACGGTCTCCTGCCACCTTCCACAGGCTGTCATGAAGCGTTTTTACCCCCTGTATCATCAGATGGTCCGTTCCCATGCCACAGATCACAGCACCCATTCCATTTAAAAAGAAGCACAATTCGCAGATCTCCGGTTCTTTTGCTGCCCCGTGGATCACTGTCACCCCATCCGCCAGTACAGCTGCTAAAATCGCCTGTTCTGTAGCACCCACACTTGGATATGGAAGATACAGCTCACTGCCTGAAAGCCCCTGACCAGCATCTGCACGGAACTTTCCCTCTTTTTCTGTGATTTCTGCCCCCAGTCCCCGAAGGACCATTAAATGCAGATCCACCGGCCTTGCCCCGATCAGGCAGCCTCCAGGCAGACTGCATTGCCCTTCCTTCATTCTTCCAAGCAGGGCACCCAGCAATATAATGGAAGAACGCATGGCTTTTACATATTTTTCCGGTACTTCTGTACCTGATGCCTTTGAGGCATCGATCACAAGGCGTATGCCTTCTCTTTTACAGTCACAGCCAAGCTCTCTTAAAATATCTATCATGCACCGGGTATCTTCTATATCCGGTACGTTTAAAAGCACCGTTACCCCTTTATGCAGTAAAGCTCCTGCCATAACAGGAAGAGCACCATTCTTAGAGCCCTGAACAGAAATCTCTCCTTCTAAAGAATTCATCCCATAAACCTGAATTGCAGCCAAAAAGGCACCTCCACAGAAAGAACATCCTACTGTGATTATATGCCCTGATGGCTGCTTAAGTGCATGTATGTATGAAATGATCTACAGTTAATTTTCCAGCCGTATGCGGTTAGACACGCTTAAGACAATGCCCATTTCAATCATGGTAAACAGAACTGACGTACCTCCATAACTGATAAAGGGAAGTGTGATGCCTGTATTAGGAATTGTATTGGTAACAACTGCAATATTTAAAACAACCTGAATAGCAATATGTCCCATAACACCTACTACAAGCAATGCACCAAACAGATCCGGTGCATTATTGGCAATAACCATAAACCGGAAGATCATAAACAGAAAGATCAGGATAATGGATACGGCTCCAAAAAGCCCCAGCTCCTCACAGATAATAGCAAAGATCATATCATTCTGCGATTCAGGAAGAAAACCCAATTTCTGGATACTCTGTCCTAAGCCCTGACCAAAAAGACCACCAGAACCAATAGCATACAGCCCCTGGAGTACCTGGAAGCTTTTTCCTTCAGGATCCAGCTCCGGGTTCAGCCATGCCTCAATACGACGGTACTGGTATGGCTGAAGCACTTTTATCTGTACCAGGACCTTACCAATAGGCCCCGCACCTGCAAGGAGACCGATCGCACCGGCTGCTATACCGTAAAAAGGCCATTTGATCCTGCATGCTACAAAAAGCATAACAAAGCCGATACCTACAAGGATAATACCGGAGCTTAGGTTGTTGGCTGCTACAATGGCTGCGATGGGAATTGTTAAATACACTACCTTTAAAGCAGCTTTAAGGTGATTGATATTATCACCTTTTTTCGTAATAAAATATGCCAGCATAATGATCAGGGCGATCTTTGCAAACTCTGTAGGCTGAAAACTAAACGATCCCACTCCCAGCCATCTTCTTTTACCGTTTACCGATCTTCCTACAAGAGAAACAGCAACCATCAGCACATAAGACATCCAGTATGAAGGTCTTGCGAGCTTTACCAGCAAATGATAATCCAATTTTGATATGCCTAACATTGCCAGAAAGCCTGCAGCTGCGATCATTGCCTGCCTCTGTATAAAATAGGCACTATTTCCGCCATATTTATTACTTAACTGAGCTGTATAAGAGCTGGCACTGTAGATCATGACCAGTCCGAATACCGTAAGGAAAATGATGATAAAAAGAAGGCTGTAATCATAAAAATGACGGGGCTTTCTCTTTTTTTGCATCCCTTCCTGTTGTGCATAAACTGCTGCATCTGATGGATAAGCCCCTCCATTTCTTCCATACACTGCCCCATTTACCGGATAAGCAGCTCCACGACCCGGCTGTACATAACGTACCTGTTTACCTCCCCGCCTTACTGGAACTTCCTGCTGTCCTTTGATCTGGACAGGTCTGCCGTTCTGGCGGGACGCCTGTGGGTGATCTGCGGCCATACCAGAAGGAGCTCCTCCGGGATGTCTTCTTCGCCGTTTTTTTCCCGCCATTGTCTTCTACCTCCTAAAGCGCCATGACGCACTCTTTAAAAACACGCCCGCGTTCTTCATAATTTTTAAACATATCCCAGCTTGCACATGCCGGGCTCAGAAGCACATAATCTCCTGTGTCTGCATAAACAGCACACACCTGGACTGCCTCTTTTAAATCTTCTGCATACATGATCTCTGTAAAACCGTATTTTTTTGCACAGGCTGCGATCTTATCCCTGGTCTTTCCAATAAGCACCAGATATTTTACGCGGCCGGCGAATTCCTTCACCCACTCATCATAGTTACTGTTTTTATCATAACCGCCTGCAATAAGAAGCACAGGGCCCGGCATTGCCCTAAGAGCCTGGATAGCAGCATCCGGGTTCGTTCCCTTGGAATCATTATAATAGCGGACACCGGTACGCTCTCTTACAAATTCGATCCTGTGCTCCACAGGTTTAAACTGGCGCACTGTCTCCTGTATCTTCTCAAAAGGAACACCCATTAACAGTCCGATATAGGCAGCTGCCATTACATTTTCATAATTGTGCCGTCCTAGCAGCTGCAGATCCTTAACATTTACAAGGATCTGTTCTTTTTTCCCATCTGCATAGACAATATTGTCCCCATCCAGGAAAAAACCCTCTTTTAAACGCTCTCTGCTGGAAAACCAGTAAACCTTCGCCCGAAGCCCTGCAAGACTGCTTTCTGCTGTTTCTTCCGTTTCTTCTGTATCTGCCTCTGTACCGGCGCTTTCTTTTGTTTCTCCGGCTTCTTCATCTACCAGATCATTCCCGGTTTTTTCCAGTTTTTCATCTGGTTTGGAAGCCGTTTCTTCTATCCTGCTTTCACCGAATTCCCGCAGCAGCGGATCATCATAATTTAACACCACAGCATCCTCTGCTGTCTGGTTCATGGTAATGCACTCTTTAATGCGTACATAATTCTCCATGGAGCCATGACGGTCTAAATGATCTGGTGTAAGATTTAAAATAGCACTTACGTCCGGATGAAAGTCCATAATGGTCTCTAACTGGAAGCTGCTTACCTCTGCCACAGTCACAGACTGTTCTGTCATTTCAGATACCTTTGAAGTATAAGGCTCTCCAATATTTCCTACTACAAAAGTTTCCTCATATTGTGACTTAAGGATGGCACCTGTAAGAGCCGTTGTAGTAGTCTTTCCATTAGTTCCTGTAATAGCAGCCAGCTTTCCAAGACCACACTGATACGCCAGTTCGATCTCACCGAGAACAGGGATACCTGCTTCATCTACTACTGACACAAAAGCACTGTTTAAAGGGATACCTGGGCTGATGATACAAAGTTCCACACCTAAAAGGTCAGAACGCTTGATCTCACCAAGAACGATACCTACTTTGTCTTCTTCTTTAAATTTCTTACGGATCTCTGCCGGGTCTAAGGCAGTGTTGCCATCATAAAGCACCACTTCGCCGCCCCGCTCCAGGACCAGTCTTGCAGCAGCAATACCGCTGATACCAGTACCTGCAACTAATACTTTGCTCTGGTTCATGTTGCTTTTAACCTCCGTTTTTTCCGGGTGTACACCCTCCTGTCTTTCTATAATCTTTCTGAAAACCTACAGTCCCAGATATGCGATCATGCATAAAAGCGCAGTAACAATAGAGAATACTGCTACTACCCTTGTTTCAGACCAACCGCACAGTTCAAAATGATGATGGATAGGAGCCATTTTGAAAATACGTTTTCCACCGGTTTTCTTAAAATAAGTAACCTGGATGATAACAGAAAGTACTTCTACCAGATAAATAAGGCCAATAATAGGAATAAATAAAGGCAGACGCATCATGTAGGCTGCAGATGCCACAAAACCCCCTAACGCCAGAGAACCTGTATCACCCATAAATACCTTGGCCGGATAAACATTAAAAAGCAGAAAGCCCAGCAGGCTTCCCACAACGGCTCCTGTGATCGGACTGATACCCATATTTTCCCCAATAGCTACAATAGTGAGAAATGTAGCCACCAGGATCGTCACGCTGGTACAAAGACCATCCAGTCCATCTGTAAAGTTTACCCCATTATCTGTACCCAGTGTGATAAAAAACAGGGCCGGCACAAATAAAATGCCAAGAGATAAAAATTTTCCATTCTCAAATCCTCCTGTAAACGGGATCAGCATATCGATGCCAACTTCCCCGCTGTGGAGCAGATACCATGCAAAAATACCGGTGATAACAAACTGTCCAATCAGCTTCTGGATGGGGTTTAATCCTTCTGACCGTTTCATGATGATCTTAATATAATCATCTAAAAATCCGATAATACCAAAGCCCACAGTCATAAACAGGACCGGGATGATCCTTGGATAAGACGGAATGTAAAAAACAGATGTGATAATGATACTGGACAGAATGATCAAACCGCCCATTGTGGGGGTTCCCTGCTTCTTCAAATGGCTCTGGGGGCCGTCATCTCTTACCTGCTGGCCGAATTTCAGCTTATGCAGAAACGGTATGATAACCGGGCACAAAAGCGCGCTGACGGCAAATGCAATGATAATAGCTAATATTGTTTCACGAATCATAAAGCACCTCAATCTCATATGTATGTCTTATTTGGTAATTAGTATACGTCTTTTTTGCAGAATAATCAACTTAAAGGTTTTCCAGGTTCAGGATCCACTGTTTCTAAACATGGAAGGATATTTTCAAAAAGAGTTCCGATCACAGGAGCTGCAATGGTTCCTCCATAGTAGATTCCTTCCGGTTCATCAATAGTGATCAGTGCAATGACCTGTGGATCATTTGCCGGGGCAAAGCCTAAAAAAGAAGAAATATATTTTTTTCTGCTTCTGGGTAATTTTTCAGAAGTAGCCGTTTTTCCTCCAATAGAAAAACCTTCTACTGCTGCTTTTCGTCCGCTTCCCTCTGCCACCACCTGTTCTAATACATAGCGCATGGTAGCACTGGTCTCCTCTGACAAGATCCGTTTACCAACAGGATACGAAAAAGCTTTATAGTTTTTTCCATCCGGGCTTACCGTTCCTGCTGCAAAATGAGGCGTCACCCGCCTTCCACCGTTAATAATAGAAGCTGCCGTAGTGATCAGCTGAATGGGAGTGATCTGGAAGGACTGCCCAAAAGAAATAGTTGCAAGCTCCACCGGTCCTATATTTTCCTTTTTATGCATAATAGTAGCTGCTTCTCCCGGCAGATCGATCCCTGTTTTTCCCTTTAAACCAAACTGGATAAAATATTTATAATAAGCATCTCTTCCCAGTCTTTGCCCCACATCAATAAACACAGGATTGCAGGAATTCATTACCCCTTGTAAAAAGGTCTCTGCTCCATGTCCCCCGGCCTTGTGGCACCGGATTCTGCGGTCCTCCACCACCCGGAAGCCCGGACAGCTGAATTTATCTGTCAGCTTTACCACTCCTTCTTCCAATCCTGCAGCTGCTGTAATGATCTTAAAGGTAGATCCCGGCTCATAGGTATCATTGATACAGGTATTGCGCCACATGGCATTTAAAAGTTCCTGTTTTTTTATACCGGCCGGTCTTTCTTCCACTTCTTTTTGTAAAACCTGGCTTCTTAAATTCTGGTCCGGGGTAAAGGGATCATTTAAGTCAAATTCTGGTACATTGACCATAGCATAAATACCGCCTGTCTGTGGCTCCATTACAATGATCGAAACTTTTTTCGCATTCTTCTTCTCAAGGGTCTGATAGGCCAGCTGCTGGGCATATTGCTGGATTTCTATATCCAGTGTAAGACGCAGGTCATTTCCCGCTACCGGTTCCAGCCGGTCTTCCGCCCCATTTTCCATTTCAACGCCTCTCGCATCTGTCATAGTCAGTATTTTTCCATTGGTTCCTTTTAAATAAGGATCATATTCTACTTCCAGTCCTATAATCCCCTGGTTATCCCCCCCGGTAAAGCCTAAAACCTTAGATGCCAGGCTTCCATAAGGGTAATACCTCTTATAATCTTCATCCACCTTTACACCAGAAAGTTTTAAGCGTCTTACTGCATCTCCCGTTTCTTTGTCTACGTTTGTCTTAATGATCTCCCGCACACTGCGCTTTTCCACTTTTTTTCTCACTGCCTCTTTATCGATCCCAAGAAGGGAGCTTAATTCCTCTGCCACTTTTTCCCGGTCTTTTACCTGATTATAAATAACAGAAACTGTACATACAGTGCGGTTATCTGCGATCACCTTTCCCTTTGTATCCAGTATCCTCCCCCTGGCAGCTTTAATGGAACGCTCACGCTGGTGCAGTTCCAGAGCCATTTTACTGTAATGCTCAGAGCGCAGGATCATAAGAAAAGCAAGCCGCCCTAAAAGCCCCGTCACTGCGATCGCAATGAGAAGCCCTAGGACGGCAATATTTTTTCTATGTTTTGTAAGATTCCCGCCTTTTATATCCACAAGACAGCCTCTTTTTGCTGTTTTCCTAAATATATACGGCATTTTTCTTTCTTTTATGCATCTGCCTTACAGAAGCCAGATCATATTATACTCCAGGCGGCTGTGTTTCTGACGGACTTTCGCTCTCTGCACTTTCCTGGATCTTCCCATCTGTCTGCGCACTCTGGGAGTTTTCTGCCACCGGGCTTTCCTGCGGATCTGTCTGGGCTGGTACTGTAGCTTCACCTGCATTCGGGAAAGTAACCTGTGTAGTATTCTCTCCTGTTTCATCTGTATTTGCAGGTACTGCATCCGGGATACCGCTTCCTCCATCTATATCCATATATTCATCCGTCTCACTGGCCTTTGTAGTCTCCTCCGGCTGGGTCTGATCATTATCCCCGTTTTCCCCAGTCTCAGATGCCGGTGTATTGATGCCTTCAGAAGGTGTTTGTCCATTGGCATCCAGACTTTCTTCCGGAAGGTCTCCATCCGGGAATACATTTAAGTAAGGCAGTGCTTCTGCCATGATCTTTGAGAAAATGCCGCTTGCAAAGGAACTGTGTGCCTGCTGGTCACCAGGCGGAAAACCAGGCACATCCACCACTACATATACAAACAGCTGGGGATCATCTACAGGAGCAAAACCTGCAAAAGATACCAGATAATTCTTTGCAGAACGTGGCTGTTTCTCTGCTGTACCGGTTTTACCGCCTACCTGGTATCCTGCTACTTTTGCAGCACCGCCGGTACCATTTTCTACAGTCTGGAACATGGCTTCCTTTAAATAATCTGCTGTAGACTGGGATACGGTTTCACGGACCAGGACCGGATCTTTTGTCTCTACTACAGAGCCCTGCTCATTTAATATCTGACGGACCACATGAGGCTCATAATAAGAACCGCCATTGATCACAGAGCAAAGTGCTGCTGCCATCTGGATCATAGTGCAGTTGTAATTCTGTCCAAAAGCATTGGTAGCAAGTTCTGTCGGCCCCATCTTATCAGCGGAATAAACCAGTCCTGCTGCATCTGCCTCGCCGGGAAGATCAATTCCTGTTTTCTGTCCCATGCCAAACATTGCCTGGTATTTTGCAAAAATACCACTGCCCATCATAGCTCCGATCCGCATCATTGCCACGTTACAGGACTTCATAATAGACTCTGTCAGGCTTAAAGAACCATGACCTCCCTTTCTGTACGCTGTACACTTAATATCCCAATCACCTACATGGAGATATCCGCCACAGTCAAAATATTCATTTCCCTTTAAAACGCCCTCTTCCAGACCTGCTGCAACTGTCAGGATCTTAGACGGTGAACCTGGCTCAAAGGTATCGCTGACGCAGAAGTTTCTCCACAGCTGGTTCCATGCAACCTGCTTGCCATAAGAAAGGATATCCTCTCTGGAATAATGATCCAATGCCTGATCTTCTGTAATAGTCTGGTCCGGGTTTTCCCTGTGGTAAACGCCGACTGCCTCTTTTTTTCCCAGAGCCAGAAGTTCTTCTTCAGAAAATCCATCTGTATTCCGTGGATCATTTAAGTCAAATTTATTGCTGGTAGCCATTCCAAGGACTTCACCATTGTTTGGATCCATGGCAATGGCCGCTGTCACATGGCTTCCCACACTATTCTGCCACTCATCTATATACTTCTGAAGAATATTCTGCACATTCAGATCAATGGTGGAGACAAGTGTCTTTCCATTGACTGCAGATTTAACAACACCTTCTAGGTTGGCATCTTCATCCAGATAGCCATACTCCCTTCCATTGATACCGATCAGGCTGTCATTGTAATACTGTTCAATGCCGCCTGTACCGCTGCTTCCGTCCCCGCTTGCAAAACCGATCACATTGCAGGCCGCAGAGCCGTAAGGATAGATCCTGCGGTACTCGTCTTCAAACCATACGCCGGTCACACGGAAACGGGACTGGTTATCGTCATCACTTTTTCTGTAAGCAGCATTTCTTTCTTTTTCAGTCTCTTCAAACTGGCTTTTCTGGTCATATGAAAGCTGCCTGCCGTTTTTATAACGCAGATACGCCCGTTTGGGCCGTTCCTGGATCAGACTGCGAAGCTCATTTCCATCAAATCCGAACACATCCACCAGTGCCTGTATGGTTGGTTCCAGATAATAATCCGGCTTATCCATGATCTGACTGGGATCAAGGATAAGATTGTATACTTTTTCACTGGTAGCCAGATAGGTTCCGTTACGGTCTACAATATCACCCCGCCTGTAAGGAATAGTCCTGCTGGCATACTCCTGCTGTCTCTGGGATAATACGATCTTGTTGTAACGCTCATTATTTTCATTTACAATGCGGTATAAAACATAAACAAGAGCAAACAAAGCCAGCGATATCAGAAGAACTGTGATCGCCAGCTTTACCTGCATGTATTTGGCGAAGGGCCTTCGCCTGAATATATTCTCTTTATTTTTGCGTTTGCCGGAATATCCTTCCTGTCCGGCATTGTTCCTAGTATTCCGGGATGTCTTCATATTGCCTTACGTACTCACTTTCCGTCTTGTCATATAAGAGAACCTGGTCTTTTTTTGCATAGACCATACCCAGTTCCTTGGTAGCGATCTCATAAATCTCATTTAAGTCAATGCTGGTATTAATACTGGTCTCTAAGGCATCATTTTCTGTACGCATCTTCTCTAATTTTTCTTCCATAGCCTCGATATTATGCATTCTGGCTGTAATGGCAGACTGAATGTGAAGATAATTGACACAGAGGTATAAGGTGCAGATGGACGCTAAGGTCAGTATAATAACGTAAGGAAGATCCATGTACATGGCACGTTCCTGGTTTCTGCGGATACGGTGATGCTTCTTTACATTTTTTCCTATATCCTGCTGCCGTCTTCTTCTTAATTGTTCTTCCCGCCAGTCTTGTTCTGGCTTTGGCGCCGCTGAGCCGTGAATATAAGAAGCCATACCTTATTCCTCCTTTCCTGCACGTTCAAATACACGAAGCTTTGCGCTCTTTGAACGGCTGTTCTCCTCCAGTTCCTCTTTTGATGGAAGGATCGGTTTTCGGGTGATCACCTTGCCCATACTCTTCCTTCCGCATACGCACACCGGGAAATCCGGCGGACAGATACACGGATTTTCATTGGTACGAAATCTTGTTTTTACAATACGGTCTTCTAATGAATGGAAAGTGATGATGCTTAATCTTCCTTCCGGATTTAAAAGACGGATCATTGTATCAATAGAATTTTCCAGTACATCCAGTTCGTGGTTTAATTCAATACGGATAGCCTGGAACGTACGCTTGGCAGGATGGCCTCCTGTAGCCCGTACCTTTGCAGGGATTGCTGCCTTTATGATCTCAGAAAGCTCACCGGTGGTTTCAACTGGCTTTTCTGCTCTCGCCTTTACAATGTGTTTTGCAATGTTTTTGGCGAAATTATCTTCCCCGTAATCCCTGATAATGTGAAACAGCTCCATCTCACTGTAGCCGTTTACAATGTCAGCTGCAGTAGTAGGATTTCTCTGATCCATACGCATATCAAGAGGGGCATCTTCCCTGTAAGTAAATCCTCTGGACGCAGTATCTAACTGGTAGGAAGAAACTCCCAGATCCAGATAAATGCCGTCCACTTTTTCTATATTTAACTCTTTTAATACATTTTCAATATTCTGGTAATTGCTTCTGACTATGGTCACCTTATCTTTAAAAGGAGCCAGTCTCTCTCCCGCTGCACGGATAGCATCTGCATCCTGGTCGATCCCGATGAGCCTTCCGCCGCCTAAGCGTTTACACACCTCATAGGCATGTCCGCCCCCGCCTAAAGTGCCGTCTACATAGATGCCACCCGGCTTTATATTCAGGCTGCCTACTGTCTCATACAGCAGTACAGACTTATGTACAAATCCATGTTCCTCCATTAAATACCCAAGCCTTCCATATGTTCTGCAATTTCTTCCATATCATCAAAGGTGTTGGCCTGCATCCATTTATCCTTGTTCCAGACCTCGATGCGGCTTCCAACCCCTACAAGCACTGCGTCTTTCTCGATTCCTGCAAATTCTCTTAAAACTGCAGGCAGAAGGATACGTCCCTGCTTGTCTACTTCACAGGTGGCGGCACTTCCTAAAAGGAAACGTGAAAACTTACGTCCTGCAGTGTTGGTAATAGGTAATGCACGAAGCTTTTCTTCTAATGCAGTCCACTCAGAATTGTCATACACAAAAAGGCAGTTATCCAGTCCCTTCGTGATCACGAATTCGTCTCCTAACTGCTCTCTGAATTTGGAAGGAACGATCAGACGCCCCTTCGCATCTACTGTATGATTGTATTCACCCATGAACATAGCTATCACCTGCTTGTACATTGCATGGCAAGGCGGGATGCAAATGAAGGCTCCTTAAACCCCCACTTCATCCACGCAACAACCATCCTCTACCACTTTGCACCACTTTCTACCACTTGTATGTTTATCATAGTACAGAAACTGGGAAATGACAAGGATTTTTTACGTTTTTCTTTCAAAAATACCCGCCGGAGGTAAAAAAAAGACCGCAGATCTTACGATTTGCAGTCTATGATGATATTCTGGTTGTTCTCACGCTCATTGGCGTAGTGGGGATCTCTCCCACTTTTTGATCATTTTAGTCTGAAAAAGGTGACTGTCTACTGGTTTTCCTGCTTCTGTTTTCTTAATTTACTGTGTTTATAATGAAGTATTCCCACTGCTGCTCCCACTAATGCTGCAGAAAGCAGCTGGGAAACTGCCAATGTAGTTCCCGGAACTTTTAACTGGTCGGTGCGCAGCCCTTCGATCCACACTCTTCCCAGTCCATATCCCAGAAAATAGATCCACAGCATCTCACCATCAAATTTCTTTTTCTTTCTGTACCACAGCATAAAACCTAATACACACAGGTTCCAACAGGACTCGTAAAGAAAGGTTGGATGTACCTGGATGTATTTTACCCCATTTTCTACGATCTCATGTTCTAACAGGCCAGTTGAGATCATGGACGGGTTTACAATGCTTTCTTTAATGCGCATGGCAAACAGGTTATTGGTGTATCCGCCAAATGCCTCACAGTTAAAGAAGTTGCCCCAGCGGCCAATAATCTGGCCTGTGATCAGCCCCAGCACACCACTGTCTGCCATGGAGAAAAAGGACTGTTTCCTCACTTTGGTAAAAATGACCAGTGTCAGGACTGCCCCGACCACACCGCCGTAGATAGCCAGTCCGCCGGCGCGGAGGTTAAAGATCTGAAGCAGATCATTTTTATAATTATCCCACTCAAAGATCACATAGTAGAGTCTGGCGCCGATAATAGAAAATATGATCCCATACAACGCAAAATCCATATAAAGATCCGGATCCTGTCCCCGCCTTTTTGCATCAGAAAATGCCACAGCCATACCGGCTAACATACCGCAGCCAATGATCATGCCGTAAAATGCAATACGGAAGCCGAATATACTGATACTGTTTCTTAAATGTTCTATAGTGATCCCTAGGTGAACAAAACTTAAGTCCGCACCTGCGGATGTGATTAATTCCATAAATGCTGTCCCTTTCCATTATTTTCAATTATCCGTTAAAACAGATCCCATATAAAACAAGTGCCTGCAAAGCAGGCAGTTTGTTTTTATTATAAATTGATCCCTGATCATTATACATTAAAACGGAACAGTACAACATCTCCGTCTTTCATCACATATTCCTTACCTTCGGAACGTACCAGGCCCTTTTCTTTTGCAGCGTTCATGCTTCCGCATGCCATCAGGTCATCATAGCTTACTACTTCTGCACGGATGAAGCCACGTTCAAAGTCACTGTGGATCTTTCCAGCTGCCTGAGGAGCCTTGGTTCCTACTTTAATGGTCCATGCCCTGGATTCCTGAGGACCAGCTGTTAAATAGCTCATCAGGCCTAAAATGCGGTAGCTTGCTGCGATCAGTTTTTCAAGGCCGGATTCCTTTAATCCAAGGTCATCTAAGAACATCTGCTTTTCATCATCATCTAGTTCTGCGATTTCCTGCTCAATCTCAGCGCAGATCACAAATACTTCGCAGTCATTAGCTTTGGCATATTCACGTACTTCCTGTACATAGCGGTTGGAAGCACCGTCATCTGCCAGATCATCTTCTGCTACGTTTGCAGCAAAAATAACCGGTTTCCAGGTCAGAAGGTTCAGTGAATTGATAAATTCCCTGTCATCCTCATCTTCTACTTCAAAGCTGCGTGCCAGCTTGCCATCTTCCAGATGTGCCTTGATGGCCTTTAACAGTTCTACTTCCTTTGCAAGATCCTTGTTATTAAAAGCGCCCTTGGACTGCTTTGCAATACGGCGCTCCAGGATCTCAATATCAGAAAAGATCAGCTCTAAGTTGATCGTCTCAATATCTCTTACCGGATCTACGCTTCCGTCTACATGAATCACGTTAGGATCATCGAAGCAGCGTACAACGTGAACGATAGCATCTACTTCACGGATGTTGGATAAGAACTGGTTTCCCAGACCTTCACCCTTGGAAGCACCCTTTACCAGGCCTGCGATATCTACGAACTCGATCACTGCTGGTGTGGTTTTTTCAGAATTGTACATCTCTGTCAGCTTATTTAAACGCTCATCCGGAACCGGTACAACACCTACGTTTGGGTCAATGGTACAGAATGGATAGTTTGCGGATTCTGCGCCAGCCTTGGTCAGAGAGTTAAAAAGTGTACTTTTACCTACGTTTGGAAGTCCTACGATACCTAATTTCATTTTTGCTTTACCTGCTCAAAAACCCCCGTATATATCAAAGGTTTTCGCCTTTCTTTGTATTCTTTATGTACCAATTATGTACCAATTTCTTTAAGAGTCTAATGCAATCATTGATTATAGCATAAGGATTTCCCTTTTTCAAGGTTCAACACGCTTTCAGACCACTTTTTGGATCCAGCTTTCTGATCTTCTTTTTCCAGGCCAAGATAGATCTTTATTGATTTCAAAAACACAGGCATCACATTATCTTTTTTTATAAAGTACCAGCTCCGGATCTTCTCCTTCTGGCCCGTATGTGCTGATCATAATGAAATCCATATTGGCAAGGATACCGAAATACCTGTCTCCGCCAAATTCTGGCTCCAGCTGATTTCCCAGATAAGTGGTTTCATCATTTAAAAATTTTACTGTTTTTCCGTTAGGCAGCGGATATCCCAGATTTACATAGCTGCCCACAAGGGCGTTCAATTTCTCCACTTTCGGAAGACCTTTTATATGAAGATCATTGATCTCTTTTATCAGCTGTTCTTTAAATGCCTCAAATTGCCCATTGTCACTTAATTCTTCATATCTTTTCCAGTAATCCAGACTGGGGAGAAGCTGTTTCATATAAGAACGTGCCTGTTCTTCTGTGAAATCTTCATTTACCATATGTTTTACGCAGACATCGATAAGGTCATCCATATTGCTGTAGGTGTAGGTTCCATCGGCATAGCACCATTTGCAATACTCTTCATTTAATGTACCATCGCTGTTATGACTTATTATTCCATCCTCTAATGGCATTCCGCAGCACTGGCAAACAAGCTGCCTTGGAGCACCTAAAAGTGTATTGATCGACACGTCAAATTCCTTTGACAAAAGCTTTAACGTCTCCGTATTTGGAACCGTCTCCCCATTTTCCCAGCGTGACACTGCCTGCCGTGTAACCATAACCTTTTGTGCTAACACTTCCTGAGACAACCCCTTTTTCGTGCGAAGCTCTAAAATAATATTCTTTGTTTCCATGGCATCTACCTCCATTATATAGATATGTACTCTCGGAGTCTTTCCTGCACTTGCCTTTGCGGCCGATTTTCCGCCAGTTGCACCCGAATTTCATCAACGTACGCCTCAGAAATTTGGGCACAATTGACAAAAAATCTTCTCGCAAAATCAAGTACAAAAAGATTCCGAGAGTACATAGATCATAACAAAATTACGAGTTTTCGAAAAGCAACCTGCTGTTTCTACAAGCAGAAAAACAATTAAAAAGCAGTCCCATATATCAGTCGGGACTGCTTATATTTTTATGTTGCATCCCCGGTTTCCGGGGCTTGTGCTTCTTTCAGTGTCATTTTCACCCGGCCGATCACACGGTCATCCATTTTCAGGATCTCGTAATCCGCTTCCGGGGTGGTTACAGTAAGAGGAAGTGCCTTTTCAGTTGGGATATATCCCAGAGCCTCTATGAGATAACCGGATAAAGTATCGTATACGCTGTCCACATCCAGATGGAATTCTTCTTTCAGGTCCGATAATGCTATACTTCCGGAAAGGCTGTATACATGTCCTGGTTCCTGTTCAATGATCTCAGGTTCTACTTCTTCATACTCTTCGTGGATGTCCCCGACGATCACCTCGATCAGGTCCTCTAATGTGACCATGCCGGATACTCCGCCGTATTCATCGATCAGTATGGCCAGTTTTTCCTTCTTCTGCTGCATTTCCCTGAAAAGAGCATCTGTTCGCCTGTTTTCTGGAACAAAATAGGCAGGTGTTAAAAGAGAGCGGATATCCAGATCTTCAAAAGATTTCTTTCTTGCTTCGATCGTCAGCGCTTTCGTAGAAAGGATACCGATGATATTATCAATATCTTCCTGATATACCGGGATCTTGGAATGCATGGACTGGAGGATATCATCCAGATAAGAATCCACCGGTTCATCAATGTTAATGGCTACCATATCCTGTCTTGGCACCATGACTTCTTTTGCTTTTTTATCATCAAATGAGAAGATCGAAGTGATCATCTCTTTCTCGATCTCATTAAATACACCAGTCTCGCTTCCCGTTTCCAGAAGGGATTTGATCTCCTCCTCTGAAACATCACTTTCCAGATCTTCATGATGCATACCGAAAAGCTTTAAGATCCCACTGGTGGAAACATTTAAAAGACCTACAAAAGGCTTTACCACGCAGGATGCAAAATAGACCAGGCCAATGCAGGATAAGCTGAATTTTTCTGCATTCTGCAATGCTATTCTCTTAGGGATCAGTTCTCCGAATACCAGATTTACATAAACAAGGATAATGGTAACAAGTACCAGTGCAGCGATCCTGCTGCCAGGTATGCCCCATTGGTTCATCTTTACAGCTAATATTTCTGAAATCCCTGTTGCTGCTGCCGCACTGGAAAGAAAACCGGCCAGTGTGACTATCAACTGGATCGCAGATAAAAATGCTGTTGAGCCTTCCATCAGGTGCTCGATCAGGGCTGCTTTTGTATTTCCCTGTTCCTTTAACCTGTGGATCTTGTTTTTGTTTACAGATGCCACAGCCATCTCTGCTCCTGCAAAATATCCTCTTATAAGAGTAAGTACCAGAAGAATAAGAAGCTGTGTGAAAATACTGGCCGGTTGCGGATCGGTTTCCATAATAAAAATTCCTCCTTTGGGATGTGGATCATCATCCGTATTATTATCATTTAGACTTTATTATACAGACAGTCACGAAAAAAGTCAGCCCCTATTTTCTCAAAAAGGGACTGGCTTTATAAGTTTCTTTATAAATTTAACATTTCTTTTATCCTACAGCTGTAAACTGGCTGTTATAGATCTCAGCATAAAAGCCGTTCTTTGCCAGCAGCTCTTCGTGCTTTCCTTTTTCTACAATATGCCCGTCGCGCATAACAAGGATCATATCTGCCTCGCGGATAGTAGAAAGACGATGGGCAACAATAAAGCTGGTCCTTCCTTCCATCATCTTGGCAAAGGCTTTCTGAACACGGATCTCAGTACGGGTATCAATAGAGGATGTTGCCTCATCTAAGATCAGCATCGGCGGCAAGCAGAGCATAACTCTGGCTATGCACAAAAGCTGCTTCTGGCCCTGGGACAGGTTTCCGCCGTCCTCACTGATCACAGTATCATAGCCCTGAGGCATTCGCATGATAAAGCTGTGGGCATGGGCTTCCTTTGCTGCACTTACGATCTCTTCTTCTGTTGCCTCCGGTCTTCCGTATGCAATGTTGTCACGGATAGTTCCTGATTTCAGCCAGGTCTCCTGAAGCACCATGCCATAGCTGGTGCGAAGACTTTTTCTGGTAACGTCACGGATGTCTTTTCCCTCTACCTTAATAGAACCGGAATTTACATCATAGAACCGCATAAGGAGGTTGATCACTGTGGTCTTTCCACAGCCAGTAGGCCCTACAATGGCTACTCTCTCACCAGGCTTTACAGAAAGGTTCAGATCTTCGATCAAAGGTCTGTCCGGTGTATAAGAGAAATTTACATGTTCGATCTCCACCTGTCCCTTTACATTTTCAAGGACTGTGGCATCTTTCTTATCTTCCAGAATAGTCTTTTCATCGATCAGTTCAAATACTCTGGCTGCAGATGCGAGGGCATTCTGAAGTTCTGTTACAACGCCGGAGATCTCGTTAAATGGCTTTGTGTACTGGTTTGCATAGCTTAAAAAGCTGGTAAGCTGTCCAACGGTCATAAAACCCCTGATAACTGCATAAGCACCGGTAATACCAACAGCTGCATAGACCAGGCTGTTTACAAAACGGGTAGCCGGGTTGGTAATGGATGAAAAGAAAGTAGCACGCAGACTGTATCCGGCCAGCTTGTTGTTGATCTTATGGAAACGTTCTTCTGCTTCTTTCTGATATCCAAAAGCCTGGACCACCTTCATATTTCCAAGCATTTCATCAGTCAGTGTAGTCAGCTCACCTCTTGTTTCAGACTGATGTTTAAACATAACATATGTCTTTTTGGCAATAAAGCTTGCAACAAACAGGGAAACAGGCGTTAAAACTACAACTACCAGTGTGATCAGCGGGTTAATGGAAACCATAAAAAGCAAGGTTCCAAGAATGGTCATCACTCCTGTAAAAAACTGGGTAAAACCCATTAGCAGGCCTTCAGAAAACTGATCGATATCTGCAATAATACGGCTGATGATATCACCAGAAGGATGGGAGTCAATATAACTTAAAGGAAGGACTTCCAGATGTCCGAAGGCTTTTGTACGGATATCTTTTACCACTCTGTAGGTGATAATGTTGTTGATATGGTTCATAAGCCACTGGCTGATGGCGGTAGCTGCCATTGCCATGATGATCTTTTTAATAATGTTTATCAGGGCTGCAAAATCCACATTTCCCTGACTTACGATTTCATCCACTGCTTTACCTGTAAGAATCGGGATATAAAGGGTAAATGCAACTGTTACTAATGCCAACAAAAGGGATAAACATACTGCCCATTTGTAAGCAGCAATATAATCAAGGACTCTTTTTAATGTCTCAATGCTCTTATCCCGGCTCATTTTCGGCTTTTTACTGCTCATCCCGTTCCACCTCCTCTTTTGACAGCTGTGACAGGCAGATTTCCCTGTAAACATCGCATTCCTTTAAGAGCTGCTTATGACTGCCCATACCTGCCAGCTTTCCATCATCCAGCACCAGAATGGTATCTGCATTGCGGATGGTAGTTGCTCTCTGGGAAACGATAAATACAGTCATATCCTTTGTATTTTCCCGGATGGCCTTTCTCAGTCTTGCATCTGTTGCAAAGTCAAGAGCAGATGCGCTGTCGTCCATGATCAGGATCTGCGGATCTCTCACCAGTGCCCTTGCAATAGTAAGACGCTGGCGTTGGCCGCCGGATAAGTTGTGGCCGCCCTGGTCGATCACCAGGTCAAGTCCTTCTCCTTTTGCTTCAACAAAATCTCTTGCCTGGGCAACATCCAGTGCATGCCAGATCTCTTCATCAGAAGCATCTTCCTTGCCCCAGCGCATGTTATCACGGAGCGTGCCTTTAAAGAGGACAGCTCTCTGGGGTACCACGCCAATAGCATGTCTTAGATCTGTAAGGGATAAGTCTCTTACATCTTTTCCATCAATAAGAACAGTTCCTTCTCTTACGTCATAAAATCTTGGGATCAGATTTACCAGCGTAGACTTGCCGGAACCTGTACCGCCGATCACGCCGATCGTCTGTCCTTTCATTGCCTTAAAGGAAATATCTGTAAGGGAATCAGATTTTGCACCTGCATAAGCAAAGTTTACATGGTCAAATTCCACTTTTGCAGTTTCAGCACTGACTTTTTCTGTGGTATCTTCCATGCTTTTTGCGCCACGAGTTTTTATCTCATGAGTTTTTTCCTCAATGCTGCTCTTGATCTCAAATACGCTGTCCACACGTCTCATACAGGCAACTGCCTTGGAAATCAGGATGATCAGGTTTGCCATTTTGATCAATTCTACCAGGATCTGGGCCATATAATTTACAAGAGCAATGACTTTACCCTGACTGATGATACCGGCATCTACTCTTGTGGCACCTACCCAGATCACAGCTACAGTAGCAATATTAATGATCACATACGTAACAGGGTTTAACAGTGCAGATATCTTTCCTACAAATACCTGCATTTTTACCAGGCTGCCGTTTTCTTCTTCAAACTTCTCACGCTCATTTTCCTGGCGGTTAAAGGCACGGATCACACGTACGCCCATGAGATTTTCCCTTGTAGTCAGAAGCACTTTATCCAGCTGCCTCTGCACAGACTGGTATAACGGCATACTTACAAGCATGATGCCAAATACTACAACGCACAATACAGGAATAGTCACTGCAAATATCATAGCTGTATGAGCATCTACGGTAAATGCCATGATCATGGAGCCAAATACCACAAATGGGGAACGAAGCAGCAGGCGCAAGGTCATATTAATGCCGTTCTGCACCTGGTTGATGTCACTGGTCATCCGTGTGATCAGCGTAGAGGTTCCTATGGTATCGATCTCCGTATAAGACAGAGTCCCAATATGGGAAAACAGGTTATTCCGCAATGCAGTGGCTGTTCCCGTGGCTGCCTTGGCTGCAAAATACTGGGCTGTCAGGGAACAGGTCAGTCCAATAGCTGCAAGGAGCAAAAGAAGACCTCCCATGCGCACCACATAAGATACACTTCTGTTTGCAATACCTACGTCTACCATACTTGCCACTACTAAAGGCACAAACAGCTCGAAGCTGGCCTCCAGCATCTTAAACAGCGGCCCCAGTATGCTCTCCTTCTTGTAGGCACCCATATAACTGAGTAATCGCTTCATAATGCATTTCTCCTAAAAATATTGTATTTTATTTAACTGTCTGGTATTATAGCACATGAAAACCTATATTTAAAATATTGATTTAATATAGAAATTATATGTTTATCCTATAGATATTTTTTATAAACATTTTGCAGAATTTGTAAAAAAAAGGGGGGCTGTTATGAATCTGAAACAAATGGAATATTTTATAGCTATTGTAAATGAGGGAAATATTTCCGCGGCTGCCAAATCCCTGCATATCTCCCAGCCGCCTTTAAGTGCCCAGATGAAGCTGCTAGAAGATGAACTGGGTGTGGTGCTTTTTGAGCGGGGTTCCCGGAGCATTTTTCTCACGGAAGCCGGAAAAGTTTTCTATGAAAAGGCTTTGCACATCCTGCATCTGACTACCGCGGTATCTGATGAACTGCAGCAGATGGGCCAGGGATTAAGAGGGCCGCTGCATATGGGTATGATCTCATCTGTGCAGACTCCCAGACTGATCCGGGCGCTCTCCTCTTTTGTCAGTCTCCACCCGGAGGTGACTTTACGCATCAGTGAAGGAAATACATACGAGCTGATGGACCAGATTAATTCCGGTCTTATTGAAGTTGCAGTAGTAAGGACTCCTCTTCCTACAGAATCTTATCAGTGCCACTTTTTAGAGGCAGAACCAATGATGGCAGTGGGAAAACCTGAATTTTTCCCAGACCCGGCAGCTGCTTCCATCTCTGTAGCTTCCCTGGCTTCCTGTCCCCTTATTGTATACCGCAGATGGGAACCTTTTATCAGTCACTGTTTTCCCGGTACTGCTCCTGATTACCTTTGTATCAATGATGATGCCAGGACCAGCATGACCTGGGCCCAGTGCGGCGCAGGGATCGCTCTTGTACCTTCTTCTATGGCAAGATCAGGAGGCGAGGACTTATTAAAAATCCCCCTGTCAGACCAGGGGGTCATCAGCCAGATCGCACTCATTGCCAGAAAACATGGCATGGTCAGCCGTGTATCCAAAGAGTTTTTCCATTTTTTCCCGGAATACTTTGCAAACAAGGGTTTCAAAGTCTAAAATCCGACGCAAGCTTGCTTGCACAAGGATTTTTGACCTTGAAACCCGCAAAAACATGAGTAAGCAGCCATTTTTCAAAGAAAAATGAGCGGATTACGAATGTTTTTAGGATTGCGAGAGTGCAAAGCACGTAGCAATCCGATGTGCAAGGACACCCACTATATCTCATCCCAAAACCAGTTCAATTCCGCTCCCATAAACAGGATGCATATGCAGATATAAAGCCACAAAAATGACAATGCGATAGCTGCAAGACTGCCATACATATAGGAATAGTTTTTCCCGCCTGTAAAATTGAAATACATGGAAAATGCAAGAGAAAAAAGCATCCAGCCAGCTGTGGAAAATACAGCCCCCGGCAAAGCAGCTTTGACGTTTTCTTTCCGGTCCGGAACCAGACAGTAGATCCCCAGGAAGAAAACAAGAAGCATGCCAAAGCCCCATAGCTGGCGCATCTGAATCACATAGCCGGTAATAGGTGCGATCAGCGGAAAATGACTCTGGATAAAGCTTTGAAGCGTTCGTCCAAACACAAGAAGGCCCATAGACAGAATGCACACTGCAATAAAAAGAATGGTGTAACCACAGCAGATCAGGCGGTTAAACACATACCAGTGTTTTCTCCCTCTTCCATTGACCCGGTTTAAACCTCTTGCTACGCTGAACATACCTCGCCCTGCAGACCAGAGGGCTGTTACAGCCGTAGCAGAGATCATAGTTGCCGGTGATTTTAGCATCAGGTCATTTACTACACGAAATGCCAGAGATCTGTATTCAGCCGGTACAATGTCCATGGCGATCTCTAAAAAATCTGCCTTTGAGATCCCCGGTATCATCTGGACCGCCGTAAGAAGCAGCATCAGAAAGGGAACAACAGAAAGGATCACAAAAAAAGAGACCTGAGCCGCGTACACTGTCATCTCATCTTCTGAAAATTTATTGTAAATACGTTTTCCAATAAGAATGAGACGTACCATGGGCCAGAACCTCCTATTTTTAAACATGTTCTCTCGGAATCTTTCTGTGCTTGATTTTTGGGGAAGATTTTTTGTCAGTTGTGCCCAAATTTCTGGAAAGCCATAGTTTTTACCATGTTTTTAGCGGGTCACAGGTTCAAAAATGCAGGCACAAAATACACATGCCTGCATTTTAACATAAATATCTTTCAAGTTCAACGCCCTATCCGGCGCCACTTTTTCCTCTCTATCCACCCTGGACGAACAAATACCGGCATTGGCATGACTGAAGAGGTGCAAAAACATATGTTTGACAAATTTTACCAGGCCGAAGGCAGCCGCAGTATGGAAGGCAACGGCCTTGGTCTGGCATTAGTAAAAAAGATCCTCAGTCTCTGTGGTGGCACCATTAAAGTGACCAGCACACCAGACCTTAGATCTTCCTTTACAGTCAGGCTTCCTGTAAACCTGTAAATTTTAAAGTTCTTTAATAGCAGCTATGGTACGTGCATATTCTTCATCTACTGCAGGCATCAGTTCAGCTGCTTTTTCCATATCACCGGAACTGTTTTCAGACGGCCTTAAAACCTCTGTCACCTGTGCAGCCGCCTTGTAAAGGGGGCCAAATCCCAGATTCTGTGCCACACCTTTTAATGTATGGGCGCCGCGGAATGCTTCCGGGGCGTTTCCTGCGGCCATGGCATCTTTTAAAGCTGCATAGCTGTCATCATCCAGAAACTTAACAGCAAACTTGCGTACCAGCCCTTCACTTCTTAACCTGGATAATACATCCTCATAATCGGCTCCCATTTTCTCATAACACTCTTTTAAACTCATGACTTCTCTCCTCTTTCGTAAACAGATGCACTGTTTTTTATCCATTTGTATGTTTTATGCTCCCAAACCGGAATACAAAAAACACTGCTCCCCTTCTGGTAAACGAAGCCTGAACACAGGCATTCTTTCATAACCATGAGAAAAGCAGTGTTTTGAATTACCAAAATCACTTATTATTATAATGGAAAATGTAATTTAAAACAACATCAATCCACCAATTTGTCTAGCTCTTTTACATATTCCGTTTCATGACAGTTTTTATGGTTTGCCTTGGAAGCGTAAATATTGACAGCTGCCTGGGATTTCTTTACAGGCTGCATGGTTCCTGCACCGGCTACACAACCGCCTGGACATGCCATTCCCTCTAACAGATAACCGTCATATTTTCCTAAGGTTGCAAGCTTTAACAGCTGACGGCACTCTTTTAAGCCTTCTGCATTGGCGATCTTGACTTCCATATCCGGTCTAAGTTCTTTTAAAACATCCTTAACAGAGGTTGCTACACCACCTGCAACAGCAAAGTTTCTTCCGTCTGTGGAAGCATCGTTAACACCGTTTGGATCTTCTTCAATATTTTCAATATCCACATGCTTCGCATCAAAGATTCCGGCCATTTCCTCAAAAGTCAGTACGAAATCCACATCGCTTCGGATACTGGTGCGCATTGCTTCCAGCTTCTTTGCTGCACATGGTCCGATAAATACAACCTTTGCGGATTCATGCTGCTTCTTGATCAGTCTTGCAGTCAGTGTCATAGGAGTCAATGCCATGGAGATGCAGTTTGCATACTTCGGATATACCTTCTTTGCCATTACAGACCATGCAGGACAGCAGGAGGTTGCCATAAATGGGATCTTCTCCGGTACTTCGTCTAAGAAGTCCTGTGCTTCCTGGGCTGCACAAAGGTCAGCACCGATCGCTACTTCAAATACATCGGCAAAGCCTAATTTCTTCATAGCTGCTCTCAGTTTTCCAGGAGTTACCTTTGGTCCGAACTGGCCTACGAATGCAGGAGCTACTGCTGCGTATACACGTTCACCGGACTGGATGGCACGAATGGTCTGGAAGATCTGGGACTTATCTGCAATAGCGCCAAATGGGCAGTTTACAAGGCACTGTCCGCAGGATACGCACTTATCATAGTCAATATCTGCTTTTCCATTTTCATCAGAAGAAATAGCATCCATACCGCAGGCTGCTGCACACGGTCTCTGCTGAACGATAATGGCATTGTAGGAACATACAGTTGCACACTTACCACACTTGATACATTTATCTTCATCAATGTGGGAGCGTCCTGTAGTACGGTCCAGGGAAACAGCTCCCTTTGGACAGACTTCCACACAAGGATGAGCTAAACATCCCTGACATCCATCTGTTACATGGACTCTTTTCTCCCTGCAGGCATTGCAGGCAAATTTAATAACATTGATCAGAGGTGGTGTATAGTAGGTCTCTGCTTTGTCTGCTGCTTCGATATTATCAGAAACCGGCGCATGCTCAGATGCATTACGGCACGGAAGTCCCATTGCCAGGCGCAGTCTCTCTCCTACAATAGCTCTCTCTAAGAATACATCATTACGGAAGTTTCCAACTTCTCCCGGAATGATCTTATATGGAAGTTCCTCAATACGCTTGTCTACAGGCCATTCAGTATGGTAAGCCATACGGGCTACTTCCCTGAAAATTCTGTGACGGATCTCCTGAATACGGGTTTCTACTCCTCTCATTGGTTTTCTCCTCTTTGTTGTGATTTTTTTAACAGTTGCATATAAATCAAAAAAGTTTTATTAACATAACAGAAACAGCTCATTCGGGCTGTTTCTGTTTTTATTATACGCATATACGAAATACATTGCAAGTGATTTTCTTTCTCAATAGCTTATGTTTCTGTTAAAAAACAAACGAATTACAGGTTATTGACCATTCAAACGCCCATATCTGCGGGTCATACCACGGATCTCTGCTTTTAACTGATCCGTCAGATTTCCTTTTTTCAGACGCCATTTCCAGTTTTCCCCTACAGTAGAAGGCTTGTTCATACGATAACGGTTATCCAGCCCCAGATGGTCCTGCATGGGGATCACGCAAAGAGCCGCCTTGGAACGCATCACCAGACTGTTTAAAGACCTGTATAAATATTTCTTTGGTGTGTAATGATCACACAGATAATCACGTACCAGTTCCTGCTCTTCTTTTGTAATGCTGTCAAACCAGCCTGCCAGCGTTTCATTATCATGGGTTCCTGTATAAGCCACAGAATTCTCCGGATAGTTGTGGGGCAGGTAATCACTGGCACAGCCGGAATCCCTGGAATCAAAGGCAAATTCCAGTACCTTCATTCCCGGAAATCCACTGTCATGGACCAGTTTTCTCACAGAATCCGTTACATAGCCAAGATCTTCTGCAATGACTTCTTTTTCTCCCAGCACCTGGCGCACCCGGTTAAAAAGATCGATCCCCGGTCCCTGTTCCCAGTGGCCTGTGGCAGCAGTTTCCGCTCCATATGGAATGGAATAATACTGGTCAAAACCTCTGAAATGGTCGATGCGCACTGCATCATACAACTTAAAGCAATGAGAAAGACGCTGCAGCCACCATTCATAACCTGTCTGCCTGTGATATTCCCAGCGGTAGAGAGGATTTCCCCAAAGCTGGCCTGTAGCAGAGAATCCATCCGGCGGACAGCCTGCTACTGCATATGGTACATTCTTTTCATCTAACTGGAATAAAGAAGGATTTGCCCAGGCATCTGCGCTGTCCATAGCCACATAAATTGGAATATCCCCGATCATACGGATCCCCAGACTGTTTACATAAGCCTTTAATTTATTCCACTGTTTATAAAATGTAAACTGCAGGTATTTCTGGAATTCTATATCGAAATACAGTTCTTTCCGGTAATAATCCATAGCATAACCATAGCGAAGGCGGATATCTTCTGCCCACTCAGTCCATGGTCTACCCTCAAACCTGTCTTTCACCGCCATAAAGAGCGCATAGTCAGAAAGCCACCATTCATTTTCTGCGAGGAACTGCTGATAATCCGGGTTTTTGCTGATGTTGCTGCGTTCATAGGCCTTTCGTAAAATAGGATACCTGTCCTCATACAGTTTTTTATAGTCAATCGTCCCCTCTTTAGACTCTGTTTCCAGCTTTTCACATTCCTTTTCTGTTAAAACGCCTTCTTCGATCAGATCTTCTAAACTGATAAAATAAGGATTTCCTGCATAGGTGGAAAATGACTGATAAGGGGAATCCCCATAACTGGTCGGTCCTAAAGGAAGGATCTGCCAGTAACTTTGTCCTGCCTCTTTTAGCCAATCGGCAAATTCATAGGCGCTTTTTGAAAAACAGCCGATGCCGTATTTTGACGGCAGACTGGATATGGATAAAAGTATTCCTGCTGTTCTCTTCACTGTATTTACACTCTCTTTCAAATAATTATTTGGCACCTGCATCATCAATATTTACCGGATTATTTACCGGTTTCTATCATAACTGCATAATGATCTGAAACCACCGGTTCTCTTTTTCCGTTACATAAAATGCGTGATTCTTCTATATTAATATCTCCCCAATGCCAGATGTAGTCGATGCGCATTCCCTGCTTAGGCGATGTTTTGTCTGCTTCCTTCCAGCCATCGATCTTTGGCGGTGCTGTAAAGCCTTCCTCTTTCTTTTTTGCAAGCTTCCATGTATCTTTCCAGCCACTTCCACTTACAAGATCGTAGCCTTCTCCCCTTACAGAAGCAGGACTGTTAAAATCTCCCATGACCCACAGGGATGTCTCTTTTTTATCTGTTAATCTCCGGATATTTTCTGAAAAAGATTCCCACTGGGCCTTAAAAGGTTCTTCTTCATCTTTCCACCAGCCCATATGTACTGTAAAAAACCAACCCTTTTCTGTGTGTATGCCTAAAGCTTTTCTGGTTTTCCAGTTATGGTAATCATTTGTATTACTTAAATTAAATACACAGGAAGAATGAATGGGATTTTTGGAAAATATTGCCATTCCTTCATCATATTTATCATATCCCACTTTTACCGGGATCCATGTCCAGTAATAAAAAAGGCCTTTTTTTCTTAACTCATCTATCAGAGAAGCTGCATAGTTATCCCGGCGCATTTTCCCTTCATGACCATTTACCGGCTGATAACCAGAGACTTCTTTTTCATTTATGAATGGTTCTGCCATGGTCTGGTTTACTTCCTGAAATGCCATGATCTCCGGCTGTTCCTGTTCTATGATACCGGAAAACAGCTGCATTTTTTCTGTAGCATTTTCTTCTGCCAGACTGTGTGTATTTAACGTAAGGATCTTCATTTTTCTGCCTTTCTATATCAGAGTAATTCCAAAAAACATTTATAAGATGTCATTAATATCTGATTTCAGCACATCTGCCTTTGGTCCATAAACTGCCTGGATTCCTTTATCCTTCTTTAAAAGCCCTAAAGCTCCCTCTGCTTTCCATGCCGGAAGCTCCGCAACCTTATCTACATCTTTTACTGTTACACGAAGTCTTGTCATGCAGGCATCTACTAAAACAATATTTTCCCTGCCGCCTAAAAGAGCGATGATCCGTTCTGCCTGGGAATCCTTCTTTGGGCTGCCGCCTTTTTCTGTGCTGTTATTTTCTTCCTCTTCTGCCCCGTCATCTGTATAATTTCCAAGACGTCCCGGTGTTGCAAAATGGAACTTGCCGATCATAAAATAAGCAACTGCATATCCGATCACAAAAAATGCGATCACACAGATCACGAAATTGATCAGATCCCCTGTCAGCCCTGCTTTCACAGACATTGGGATACGGGTGAAAAATTCCAGATTTCCAAAAGAGTGAAGACGCAGATGGATGATACCGGCCATTGCAAATGCACAGCCCTGAAGTACTGCATAAACCAGATACAGTGGCAGTGCACAGAACATAAACATGAATTCCAGTGGTTCTGTTACGCCTGTTAAAAATACAGCAAGTACAGTGGATAAAAACATGGATCTGTATTTGTCTCTTTTATCTGGATCTACTCTCTTATACATTGCAAGGGCAAAACCTGAGATCAGTCCGGTAGCGCCGATCATCTGTCCAACTTTAAAACGGGCTGGTGTAACTGTTGTAAGAAGATTTGTATATGCAGCCATGTCTCCTGCATTTTTGAAGTTGATCAGGTCATTCACCCATGCAAGCCATAACGGATCCTGTCCAAACACCTTGCTTCCTGCATTTACACCTGTCATGATCTCATAAGTACCGCCAAAGGAGGTATAATTCATAGGAATAGTCAGCATATGATGAAGTCCGAATGGCAGGAGCAGACGTTCCAAAGTACCATAGATAAATGGTGCCAGCACCGGTGATGTTGTAGAAGAACCTGCGATCCATACACCAAATGCATTGATACCGCCCTGGATCACCGGCCATACAACAGCTAAAACAGCGGAAATGATCACAGACCAAAGGATCACTACCATAGGTACAAAACGTTTTCCATTGAAAAATGCCAGTGCATCTGGAAGTTTTCTGTAGTTATAATACTTATTATAAATAATACCTCCTACAAAACCGGATATGATACCTACAAATACACCCATATTTAATGCCGGGGCACCTAAAACAGATGTGAAGTAACCATTTACAAGGATTTCTTTTCCAAACAGTGTGTGGGTAACTGCCTCCGGATCTGCCAGCATGTCAGAAGTAATTCCAAACAACGCTCCTGTGATTACGTTGATCAGGATAAATGCGATCACTGCTGCAAAGGCGCCGCCGGCTCTCTCCTTTGCCCAGGAACCACCGATAGCTACTGCAAAAAGAATATGCAGGTTATTGATGATGGCCCAGCCAATGCTCTCCATAGTGCTTCCCACCGTGAAGATCATACTCATATCGGCTCCTGCCATCTGGACCAGCTTTCCAATACTGATCATCAGACCTGCTGCAGGCATAACTGCGATAACTGCCATCAGTACTTTTCCCAGCTTCTGTAAAAAGTCAAAGTTGATGGACAGCTTTTTCTTTTCCTGCTTTGGCTCTGATGCTGCTTCCTGGTTTTCTTCTGTTCTTTCTGCCTCTGTTCCTTCTGCCTTCTGCACTTTTGCTTCTTCTGGCTTTGCTGCCACTGTCAAAAGTTCACTCTTTCCGGCTTCTACCTGTCCTGGCTGGCTCTTTACCAGTATTTTTCCTTCCATTCCGCCACAGATCAGAACCGGTGTAATGGGGTTAAGCTTTCTTTCTTCCAGGAATTTGAGATCCATCTCTGCAAGCACATCTCCTGCTTTTACAGTGTCTCCCTGCTTTACATATACCTTAAAACACTCCCCTTTTAATGATACTGTTTCAAGACCTGCATGGATCAGAAGTTCTATACCATCTTCTGTTTTCAAACCATACGCGTGAGCTGTGTCTGCTACAGATACTACCTGTGCATCTACCGGACTTACGATTCTGCCATCTGATGGAATGACAGCCATTCCGTCTCCTATGATCTTCTGTGAAAAGACCGGATCTGGAACTTCTTCCAACGATACTGACCTTCCTGTCAGCGGTGACAGGAACAGGATTTTCTTACCTTCTTCATTTCTGCTCATAAACTGCAACCTCCTTTTATATCGATGTTCTCTCGGAATCTTTCTGTGTCTGATTTTGTGAGAAGATTTTTTGTCAGTTGTGCCCAAATTTCTGAGGAGTTGGCGTTGCGTCCGCCTCTGAAATTCGGGTGCGACTGGCGGAAAATCGGCCACAAAGGCAGATACAGGAAAGACTCCGAGAGGACATTACGGCCTGCTTTCTTTTTGTGCCCCGTCTCATGTTTCTGCAATATTGCGCAACCGCTTGCGCTAAATATAATAAATTTGCATTGCATTTTCAAGTGTATTTTATATATTTTTTAGGTTTTCTATCTTTTGCACAATTTATCATGTTGCATTTTGTGCATATTTTCAAGTGTTTAATTATTTTAAATGGTAGTGCTTATATTTCGCAATATATTCATGGTTACTGTTCATGCGTTGCATGACCAGTAACGGAATTTGCCGTGCCTTCGTATTTAAATACGGCAAATTCCCGCTACCACTACGTTATCGTACGGCACTTTCGGTTCCAAAAGTGCCTACCATGTACAGTAACTATTCATGCAACTATTGCATCGTGTTTGCACAATTATCATTGACACAGATTTCATTCTCTTTTACAATGATACCATACGATTTTTACTGAACCCAGGAGGTTTTATCATGGCAGTTACTATAAAAGACGTAGCAGCTCTTGCAGGTGTATCTTCTTCTACTGTATCCAGAACCTGCAAAAACAATCCATCTATAAGCGAAGAAACAAAAGAAAAAGTACGCCGCGCCATGGCACAATTAGGATATGAACCCAATTTTCAAGCCAGCAACCTGGCTTCCAAAAATTCCCGCACCATAGGGATCATTCTGCCCGTTTCTGCCAGAGAAGCATATGAAAACCCATTTTATCTGGAAGCTATCCGCGGGGTCAGCCAGCTGTGCAACAAGCGACAGTATATTAATACAGTGATCACAGGTGAAAGCGAAGAAGAGATTCTTCAGGTGATAAAGACCATGGCACGCAGCGGCCAGGTAGATGGGTTTATTGTCCTGTATTCCCGTCAGGATGATCCCATTGCCGGTTTTCTCTATAATGAAGGCTTTCTTTATGTGCTGGTGGGAAAAGCCTATGCCCATGCAAACCAGACTATCTACATTGATAATGATAACCTTCTGGCATCTCAGGAAGCCACTGAATATCTATACCAGATGGGTCACAGGCGGATCGGCTACATTGGAACTGATACATCCATGATCTTCTCTGCTGACCGCAAAAGCGGTTATCAGACTGCACTTTTGCAGCATAACATCCTTCCAAGAGCTGATTACTGCGTAGAAATGGCTGCATCAGAAAAAGACAGCGCACCTTTACGCTGTCTTCTCTCTATACCAGACCGTCCCACTGCTGTTGTAGTCAGTGATGATATCCTGGCTGTAACCCTGGAACGTGTCTGTCTTGAAATGGGGCTTTCCATACCGAAAGACCTTTCCATTATCTCTTTTAATAACTCTTTATTTGCAAGGCTTACCTCTCCCCAGCTTACTTCGGTAGATATCAACTCCTTCCAGCTGGGATCAGAAGCTGCTGCCCAGATAATCAACCATATTGAAGATCCTGATCTTCCTGCTACCAAGATCCTGGTACCTCACCATATGGTAGAACGGGACAGCTGCTGTCCGCCAAAAAACAGCATATTATAAATTTTTTACTGGATCCATGCCCCGTTCCCATCTACATAATAACCATCTGGTGTGCGGGTATTGGTAAGCATCTCACCGCTGTCACAGCAGTAATACCATACATTATTCCACTGTACCCAGCCAGTTACCATATAGCCGGATGCATTGAAGAAATACCAGTAATTGTTGATGTACTGCCACTGGTTCACCGGATAACTGCGGTCTGCGTTGCAGTACCACCAGCCCACATCATTTTTAAGCCATGCGCCCTGGCTGCTGTTTGTATCTCCAGGGCCTCCATCATCGTTTACGGAATTGGATGGTGTATTTCCGGAGGATCTTCCATTGTCACGGATATCTCTTGCCTCGCTGGAAGAAACGCTTAATTCATCAGACTCTTCCCAGTCACCTTTATTGGAAGAATTGTAAATAGCACGCACCTTAAAGGTGTAATCGCCGCTTCTTGTAAAATAGCTGGCAAAGTTATAACTGGTATCTGTGGTGGAGATGGCAGAAGAAATGCTGCTGCCATCCCTGTAGAGACGTACCTCATAGCGCTTTGCATCTTCCGGCTCTTCCCAGCTGGCGGTGCCGTCATAATCATCCCAGTTCAGTTCTGTTACATCCAGCTCATAATCATCGGAGTCACGTTCCAGCTTTTCCAGTGTAAGGCTGACTGTCAGCTCATATTTACCGGATCGGCTGACTGATGTCACATTGGCATCATTTCCGCTGACTGAAATATCACTCTTGTTGATACCTGTACCAAAATAAGCATCCCCGTCTGAAGATAATGTAACCTTGATCTTTGGTCTTGCGCCATTCTTCCACTCGTCAGATGGCTCATTTGTAACCTCTACATCGTCCACACTGCAATATCTTGAGGAAGTAGTCACTTCCACATCATTGCTGCTGTCACCTGCCTCAATAGAAGAATCGATCTTCAGTGAAATACTGCTGATCTTTGTATCCGCCCATACATTTACAGGCATTGCAAGACTAAGTGCCGTAATAAGAGCTGCCAAAAGCTTTCCCGTTTTCTTCATGGAACTCCTCCTTTACATCCAGATGTATTTCAACCTGATTTCAGTATAGCACACCTCCTTATTACTTTTCTATTACAATTTCAGTCACAGTCTTTACAATTATACATAAATATAATCATTTAACACCGGCTGCAGACCGCCTTTTTCCATATCTTCATACATGCTGGCAAAGGAGCGGCCGTCGTTGATCTCAAACTGCTCATCTCCTACGTCTGCATCTTCCTTACCCTCGTATTTCTCCTCATGATCTCCAATGCCTGTAGATACACCGGCAGATACCTTTGTTGCACAAATCTTGGTAATACCATTTCTGAAAGCAGCGCTCTCCCGGCTGGAAACAGTGATGCCTGCAAATGGCAGGAAAATACGGTATGCGCATAGAACCTGGCAAAGTTCTTTTTCCCCTACATCTCTTGGGTTGATCTTGTCATTATTAACGATTGGACGCAGTCTTGGGCAGCTTAAGGACAACTCAGCATAAGGGTATTTCCGGTTAATATAATACACATGAAGAGCCGTTGCCAAAGCATCCTTCCTGAAATCATCCAGACCTAACAGTGCAGAAAAACCTGCGCCTCTCATGCCGCCCATAAGAGCCCGCTCCTGGGCATCAAAACGGTATGGCCACACACGTTTATGTCCCATAAGATGCAGTGTTTCATACTTATCTGTATTATAAGTCTCCTGGAATACAGTCACATAATCTACACCACATTCATGGAGATATTTATATTCATCTACATTCACAGGATAGATCTCAATACCGATATTGCGGAAATATTTTCTGGCGATCTTTACTGCTTCTCCAATATATTTTACATCAGAATAAGCCCGGCTTTCTCCTGTAAGGATCAGTATCTCTTCCATGCCGGTCTTTGCGATCACCTGCATCTCATGCTCGATCTCTTCAGTGGTCAGCTTCTTTCTGCGGATGTTATTATAGCAGTTAAAACCGCAGTAAATACAGTAATTCTGGCAGTAATTGGCAATGTAAATAGGAGTAAAAATATATACAGTATTCCCAAAATGGTTTTTCGTGATCTCCTCTGCCTTTCTTGCCATGGCTTCCAGATAAGGTGCTGCTGCCGGGGATAAAAGTGCCTTAAAATCTTCAATGGAACATGTTTCATGGGACAGCGCCCGCTCTACATCTGATGCTGTATAGGCATCATAATCAAAAGCTTTCATGGCCGCTTCCACTTTATCCTTGATGTCAGACTGGATCACTTCCATTCCTTCCATATATTCCATATGGTTTGTGCGGAACGTAAGATCCTGCTCCAAGCGGTGTTTCCGTTTTAATGCTTCTTCCGGCAGCTTGTCACTGTCCACAAAATAAACCTGGTTTTCTTCGTTCATATCTGCCGCCTCCTAACGTAAAAATCCTGTAAGCGGATCAGATGCACTGCCGCCTCTTGCCAGGACTCTTCCCATTCCTGTAAGGTAAGCTTTTCTTCCTGCTTCAATAGCCAGCTTAAAAGCATTTGCCATGGCAGGCACATCCCCGGCTGTTGCAATAGCAGTATTTGCCATAACTGCCGCAGCACCCATTTCCATTGCCTCACAGGCCTGGGAAGGTTTGCCGATACCTGCGTCTACGATGATAGGCAGGTCGATCTCATCGATCAGCACCTGGATCATGGCTTTGGTTGCCAGTCCCTTGTTACTTCCGATAGGGGCTGCCAGGGGCATAACTGCTGCTGCACCTGCACTTTGCAGATCTCTTGCCACATTTAAGTCCGGGTTCATATATGGCAGAACAATAAATCCCTCTTTTGCAAGGATCTCTGTCGCTTTTACAGTTTCATAATTATCCGGGAACAGGTATTTTGTATCCCGCATGATCTCAACTTTTACAAAATCCCCGCAGCCCATGGCACGGCTCAGTCTGGCTATGCGTACAGCTTCTTCTGCATTTCTGGCACCGGAAGTATTGGGAAGCAGTGTGACTCCTTCCGGGATATGATCTAAAATGTTTTCCTTTTCCTGGGTATTTGCCCGTCTTAAAGCCAGGGTAATGATTTCTGCACCGCCCTGTTCTACTGCAGCCTTGATCAGATTAATGTTGTATTTACCGGAGCCTAAAATAAAACGGCTGTTAAATTCTTTTCCCCCAAGAACCAGTTTATCTTCCATGTTGTTTTCCTCTCTTTTTTACATATGCATATATTTATGTATTTTTCTGTTTATATGATTTCAGATTTTTCTGTTTATTTTCTGCTTATCTTCTGTGTGCAGACTTCTTTTTTATGACTGCAAGATCAGCTGCAATACCTTATTTGCCTGGTGTGCGGCACAGGCTGCCACTCTTGGAGCCATAAGACCGATCCCGTTTCCTACATCGGTTTTCTGGTCTCCACACACATAAAGGCGTCTCATCATCTGTCTGGTCTGTATATCGTTTGTATCACCGAAACCAGCCATTCCATTTCCGGATACTACGGTGGTTTCCGGGCACTGTCCTAAAACCTCTCTTACCAGCATGGCCTTCTGATCAGGTTTGTCAAATGCTTCACAGACAATAGGATACGCCATGAATAATTCTTTTACATTATCCGGTGTGACTTTTATGCAAATGGACGTATATTCCAGATAAGGATTGATCTGGCAAAGTATATCCGGCAATGCCTCTGCCTTTGGTCTTCCCAGATGTGGGATCATATACATCTGCCGGTTCAAATTGGTCACATCCACTGTATCAAAATCTACTAAAAGCAGGTGTCCCACCCCGCTCCTTGCAAGCATTACCGCTATATTAGACCCAAGGCCTCCAAGACCGGCTACTGCCACACGGGCATTTAAAAATTTCTCTTTCATTCCTCTAAGAAACCTGGCGTCAAAGGCCCGGTCCAGTTCTTCTCTCCTGATCAGGGCCTGCATTTTTTCCTGTATGTCTGTCATTTTTCAGCCTCCTCCTACAAAACAAAGTATTTCAAGTTGGTCGCCTTCTTTGATCATCGTATTTTCAAGCTGATCCTGAGGAATGATCGTTAAATTCTGTTCCACTACCACGCGGCTTGTATCATATCCTTCTTCCAGAAGGTATGCATATATTGTTTTTCCAGCTGCATTTTTTTCTTCTCCGTTGACCGTTACCAAAATAGGGCCTCCTTTCTGACATGATGTCCTCTTTATTGTCTGTGCAGACGTTTTTAATCTGTTTTTGAGCGCCATGAGAAACACTCTCCTACTGTTGCCCATAAAAAAACGCCTGCGGATGTTATATCCACAAGCGTTCTGTACATTCTTCTATTCATCGCCGGGATACACGTAAAATATGTTCCGGCGCCTTTTGATTTTGTGAAAAGTGGTGCCCCCAATTCACAAAACAGGAATGATCCTGAGACCATTGCCCGCTTTCTTAATACTACACTAACTTAGAATTTTTTTCAACAACAATTTTCTGAATATTATAAAATATCGCAATATTCTATACTATTATGACGATTTTTCCGGCAATACCACCCACCGTTTTTCTAAATTATGAATTGCCGCCCGTATCCCATAGGCTTTTTCGATCCGGTCCGGTGTGATCACTTCTTTTGTTGCTCCTTCTGCCAGTACGTGGCCATCGTGTAATAATGCCACCCGGTCCGCAAAATCAAGAGCCAAGTTTAAATCATGGATCACCGCTACTACTGCCAGGTTCTTTTCCCGGCTTACTTTTACCAGAAATTCCATGACCTCGTACTGATAGCGAAGATCCAGGCTGCTGGTAGGTTCGTCTAAAAGAAGTACCTGGGGATCTCCTGCCAGTGCCCTGGCGATGAGGATTCTCTGGCGTTCGCCGCCGCTTAGCTGTCCCATCTGCCTGAAAGCATAGTCAGACAGACCAAACTGCTCTAGCACCTGGGCACTTTTTTCCACATCCTCTTTTCCTGTTTTTCCCCTTGAAAACGGAAGACGGCCGGAAATAACCGTTTCCATAACTGTAAGGCTTAAGCCAGCCTGTGTGTTCTGGGGAACATATCCGAAGATCCTTGCTTTTTCTCTGAGAGAAAGAGGCGCTGTGTCTTTTCCCAGCCATTTTACAGTTCCGTCAGAAGCTTTTAAAAGACCGTTGATGCATTTTAATAAGGTGGTCTTTCCTGCTCCATTGGCGCCTAACAACAGACATACTTCCCCACGTCTGGCCTGAAAACCGGTTCCTTTTAAGATTTCTCTTTTACCGTAATGGAATTTTATACCGGAAACTTCCAGATCTGCCGGTGTTCCCATTACAATTCCTGATCCATTGACATTTCCCATTTTATTTTCAGTTTTATTTTCAGTTTTGCTTTCAGTTTTTCTTTCAGTTCCAGTGGGATTTCCATTTGTGATCACATATCCAGCTTCCCTTCTATCTTCCATCACAAACTCTTCCTCCTTTCACGAAGGATAAGATACAAAAATAACGGAACACCTACATAGGAAACAACGATACCCACAGGCACTGTAGTAGGTGAAAAGGCGTTTCTTCCCAGTGTATCTGCCGCCAATACTAAAAATGCCCCTGTTACTGCAGAATAAGGAAGAAGATGACGATAATCACCTCCAATGAGCATACGTGCCATGTGAGGTGCTACCAGACCAACAAAACCAATAATGCCGGTAAAACTGACTACTGATGCTGTAAGTAAAGTTACTGCACCACCGCAAAGCAGTCTGGTGCGTTTAACATTAACCCCTAAAGCTCTTGCAGTTTCATCTCCCCCATCATCCAACAGGTTAAATGCCCACGCCTGACTCATAAATACAGGAAAAGCTGCTGCAAAGAAGAAAAGCATAATGGCAATATCAGACCATGTTACAGCTGTAAGGCTTCCAAAGGACCAGTGTACAATAGCAGGAAGCTGCTGCTCATTTGCCACAAACTGCATAGTGGAGTTTAAGGCATTAAACAGATAATTTAAAGCAATGCCTGTCAGTACCAATGCTTCCGGACGGAGCTGTTTGTAGCTCGCCACTGTATAAACAACAATGGCACAGATCACAGACATGGCAAAAGCAGCCGCTACAGTAGCTCCCTTTTGCATCCACAATGGAAAGCCGCCAAACAGGATCATAAGTGCCGCTCCAAACGCTGCTGCACTGGAAAGACCTGTTGTAAAAGGACTGGCCATAGGGTTTCCTGTAATAGCCTGCATACCAGCTCCTGCAATCCCCAGTCCGGCTCCTGCGATCACAGCTGCCGCGATTCTTGGAAAACGCAGCATAAGAAGTACGTTCTGCTCTTTTGCATCTAAGGGCATCACTCCTTTAAACATTCCCGTAAAAGAAGGAAGCCATGTTACGATTATACGGTCTGGTGTCAGCTTTGCCACCCCCAGGCAGGCAGCCCATACAGCCATCACCAGCAGCGCTAATAAAAGAACAGCCAGAAGAATGTTCTTTCTCCTGGCTCTTCGCAGATAATCGCCTGCTAAATCTCTCTTTTCCTGGTTATTATCCGCCCTCATGTGCATTAACCCTGTGCAGGTACGTGATAATAATGAGGTGCGTTTGGTTCAAAGCCCTGATACTTCATCCACTGGGTAAAGATAGCATCTGGATCTAAGTCAGTCATCAGATCCGGATACAGCCATTTTGCCATGTAAGCAGCTCCGATCATCTTTCCAAGGCCACCGCTCATAAATGCTGTATTAATATAGAAGTTTCCTTCCTTAACAGCCTTTAAATCCTTCCAGCCTGGACGCTCAAGCATTTCTTCCGCCTTCTCAGCAAATTCTTCCTGTGGTGGTGCTGTAAATACACCGCTGTTTCCGATTACATTTTTACCAGCATAGATCTTTACGATCAGGTCTGGATCTTCTGTTAAGATCTGCTCTGGATCAATGTCCTTACCAGCTAAGGAAGCATCACCAAAAATATTAATACCGCCAGCCATAAGGATCATGTTGTGCCAGCCATCGTTAGAAGTTCCTGGAATACAGGTGCTGTAATCATTGCCATATTCCCAGTAAACTTTCTTACGGTCTGTTACCTGCTTTAACTGCTCATTGATATAGTCAACTGGCTTCTGATAGAAGTCAACCAGTTCTTCTGCCTGCTCCTGCTTTCCAAACAATTCGCCGCAAAGACGGATCTGCTTTGGAACATCAGAGTTATCCCATCCTGTAATAACAACTACCTTAATGCCAAAGGACTCTAATTTATCAACAGACTCTTCTACTTTGCCATTCTTCGGAACTACCAGCACCTGAGGATCTAATGCAACAATCTTCTCGTAATCATACTCATCTTTTCCGAATGTTTCATCTTCACCAAACTGTGGCCAGTATACCGGATCCTGTGAGGTGTACTGATCTACACCTACTACTGCATCACCAGCGCCAACGGCACGGATCAGCTCGTTATTATAACGGTTTGCAACGCAGGCACGGGTGATCGGAAGCTCCAGTTCTACTTCTCTTCCCAGGTCATCTACGAATGTGGTTGTTTCTCCCTCTTTTGCCTCTGCAGTGGTCTTTGCAGCAGTTGTTTCCTCTGCTGTTGTCTCTGCCGCGGTTGTTTGCGCTGCTGTGGTCTCCTGTTTAGATGCAGTGTTTCCTGCGCATCCTGTTACTGCGATCATAGCACCTGCTAAGATCGCTGCCAGCCATCTCTTGCTGTTTCTCATCTTTATGTCTCCTTTCAGTCTGCCTGTCCTATGTGCCTCTATTTTGCTGTTTTCATCTATTTGTACAGCCTTTCGCACAAGGATAAATATGCTCTCCATCATAAATTGCATAACAGAGCCATATCTTCTGCAAAGTTACATATTTACATATAATTTAAATACATTTTTCCTATATGCACATGTTTTTACAGACTGAAAGGTAATAGTCCCTGTCCCAGACTATTCCTCTGTCAGACATCTGGCCGGTCTCCTGGCTTATGGTTCATCCTCCGGACGCCTTCCCGCTTTCGCAGTGACTTTTTTGTCCTTTGTCCCCAATATAACTATCTGGCACTTATTGTCCCGGACAGTCACATAATTACAGTAGAGGCAGCTGCGGGGGATTTTCACCCCACTTCCCTGGCGGTTTCTATCATGTATTCCCTATATTGAACCGCCTTTTTTCCAGATGCTGCAAGTTTTCAGTTGAGCTTTTAAAAGGGTATCATTTTTTTAATGATTTGGCAACACCATTTTTCCATTTTTCATGCTCTGCCACTATATGCTTTTTTCTGTGGGTTCTGTCTTTGCAGCAGCAGAAATAATCCAGCACAGATCACAACAGACACTAAAGATCCCCCTGCAGTTGCCAGTCCCATTGGAAATAATGTTTCAGGAAATATCTTAGACGTCAGGTACACGCCAGGAACACGCACCAGGGCAATAGAGACAATATTGTGGATAAAGGAATATCCGGACCGTCCGCAGGCACAGAAATAGCCGCTGAAGCTGAAATGGATCCCTGCAAACATGCAGTCCCAAATATAGCCCTTCAGGTACTGAGTACCTGCACAGATCACAGCCTGGTCATTAGTAAACAGGTTCTCCACATTTCCAGCTGTAAACTGGATGATAATAGCTATGAGCAGGCCAAATCCACCTGCAATGCTGATAGCATATTTTAAGGCAGCCACTGCCTGCTGCGGCTTTCCTGCACCTACATTCTGGGCTCCTAAGGCTGATACGGTGGAGAGCATGGATGAAGGCACTAAAAACAAAAAACTGATCACCTTTTCCACAATACCTACTGCCGCCGCATCTGTCAGGCCTCTTCTGTTTGCAATAATAGTGATAATGATAAATGCCACCTGGATCAGGCCATCCTGCATGGCAATGGGAAAACCGATCTTTAACAATCTTCCCATCGTTTCTTTTCTGGGTTTAAAATCATCTTTCTTTACGGTAATGCCTGTTTTTCCCCTTATAAACATGGTCAGAGCCACGATCACACTCACTGTCTGGGATAAGGTAGTTCCCAGTGCTGCACCGGAAGGTCCCAAATGCAGGACTCCCATAAAAATATAATCCAGCACAATATTTACACCACAGGCAATGGCTATAAAGTACATAGGGCTTTTAGAATCTCCCATTCCCCTGAAGATAGAACTGATAATGTTATAAGCTGTAATAAAAGGGATTCCCATAAAACAAATTTTTAAATACATTGCTGTTCCTGCTGCTGCCTCTTCCGGTACAGACATGATCCCTACAATGCCATTTACGCAAAAATATAGAACAACCGTCAAAATAACAGAAAGCATCATAAATAAAGTAGCTGTATTTCCCGTATCCACCGCCGCCCGCTTCTTATCCCTAGCACCAATGGCCTGTCCAATATTTACAGTGGCACCCATTGCCAGACCTACGATCATCACCGTAAGCATGTGCATGACCTGGCTTCCAACAGACACAGCCGTGGTACTTGCCACGCCCTCAAACTGGCCGATGATAAACAGATCTGCCATTCCATACAAGGTCTGAAGAAAATACGCCAATAAATAAGGAATGGAAAAATAGATAATATTTTTAAATATGCTTCCTTCTGTAAGGTTTCTTTCCATAATATATGTCTCTCCTGTTGTCTGTTTCATAGCATTTTTTCTGCCTGTATCAGTTTATACTCTATAATAATTGTAGGGTCAAGTTTTTTATTTCCACTATCTCGGTCCATTTGGATACAAACAACAGTGTCCATACGCCGCTTTTCAAGCACAAGCAGCTCTTTTTGCAAACTTTTTTAGATATCTAAAAATTATTACAATTTTTTTGTATATTTTATAGTGCATTTTTTACAACTATATGTTATACTAATTAATGACATTTATTATCATTAAACAAAATATATGTTCAGGAGGATTTATATGAGCAGATTGGAGTTGTTCACCCCAAGTAAAGACCAGCTGATGGTTGAGAGTCTTTACAAAAATCTGGAGCAGCGTATTGTGGCCAGCCCTCCAGGTATCTGCCCTGTTGATATAACAAGGGCTTTTATCGAAATGTGCCATGCCCAGACCTGCGGAAAATGTGTTCCCTGCCGTGTGGGACTTCATCAGTTGAAACATATGATCACCAATGTGTTAAATGGCGATGCTGATTACGAGATCCTGGACCTGATCGAGGAGACTGCCCTTTCCATTATGCAGACCGCCGACTGTGCCATTGGCTCTGAAGCAGCCAAAATGGTATGGCGCATGGTACATACCTGCCGTGATGATTTTGAGGCACACATCCGCAATAAACGATGCAGCTGCGCTATTTCCCAGCCAGTTCCATGTGTTGCCCTCTGTCCGGCCCATGTAGACATTCCAGGTTATATTGCCCTGGTAAGAGACGGACGCTTTGCAGATGCCATCCAGCTGATCCGCAAGGACAACCCATTCCCTTCTACCTGCGGTTTTATCTGCGAACATCCATGCGAAGCACGCTGCCGCCGCAATATGGTAGATACCTCTGTAAATATCCGGGGACTGAAACGTGCTGCTGCTGATCTTGCAGGAAAAGTCACTCCGCCAGCCTGTGGTCCTTCCACCGGCAAAAAGATCGCCGTTGTAGGCGGCGGACCTTCCGGCCTCTCTTCTGCTTATTATCTGCAGTTAATGGGCCATCAGGTCACTGTTTATGAGATGCTGCCAAAGCTGGGTGGTATGCTGCGATACGGTATTCCAAACTACCGTCTGCCAAAGAACCGCCTGGAAGAAGATACAGATGCCATCCTGGAAACCGGCATCCAGGTACATTACAATGTAAAGATCGGTGAAGATATTAAACTGGACGAACTGCGAAAAGTATATGACGCAGTGCTTATTACAGTAGGCGCTTCTACAGATAAGAAGCTTGGCCTTCCAAATGAAGATGCAGCGGGTATTACTTCTGCTGTGGATTTCCTTAGAAACGTAAGCCTTGGGGACTGTCCTGATCTTAGCGGCCAGGAAGTAGCTGTCATCGGTGGCGGAAACGTATCCATGGATGCTGTCCGCACTGCCATCCGTCTGGGTGCAAAGAAAGTCAGCATCGTTTACCGCCGCCGCGTAGCTGATATGACTGCTCTTCCTGCTGAGATCGAGGCAGCTGTTGCAGAAGGTGTAGAACTGCTCACTTTGGTTGCTCCGGCTGGCATTGAAGTTGATGAAAATGGACGTGTAAGTGGTGTCCGGGTCACTCCTCAGATGATCAGTACCATCAAAGACGGCCGTGCAAGTGTAACTGCCAGCGGTGAACCGGAATATGTGATCCCATGCCAGACCATGATCATTGCCATTGGCCAGAATATTGAGGTCAAACATTATGAAGAGTCTGGTATCCCGGTATCCAGAGGTAAGATCGTTACTCTGCCAAACGGTGGATTTGCTGATATCCCAGGCGTATTTGCAGGCGGTGACTGTGCTTCCGGCCCGGCCACTGTTATCAAAGCCGTAGCTGCCGCAAAGGTAACTGCTGCCAACATTGACGAATATTTAGGATATCACCATGAAATCACCTGTGATATTGAGATCCCGATTCCAAATAACAACGACCATACTCCATGCGGCCGTGTAGAACTGTCTGAACGGGAAGCAAGTGAACGTAAACACGATTTTGAAGGTGTTGAAAACTGCATGAACAAGAAAGAAATAGCGCAGGAATCCGGACGCTGCCTCCGCTGCGATCATTTCGGCTTTGGAATCTTTAAAGGAGGGCGTGAGAAATTATGGTAAATTTAACCATCGACAAACTGCCTGTATCTGTAAAAGAAGGCACTACCTTAATGGAAGCAGCCGAGTCTATCGGCATCCATATCCCACACTTATGCTACTGGAAAGGTTTAAATGAGATCGCTGCCTGCCGCGTATGCGTTGTAGAATTAGAAGGACGTGACCATCTGATCACTGCCTGCAACAATAAGGTAGAAGAAGGCATGGTCGTTTATACTAACAGCCCAAAGGTACGCTTAGACCGCCGTCTTACTGTTCAGCTGATCTTATCCCAGCATGATTGCCGGTGCGCTACCTGTGTAAGAAGCGGCAACTGTTCTCTTCAGAAGATCGCAACGGATCTGAACGTCCAGGATGGTCTTTTTGAGGAACGTCTGGAAAAGCAGCCATGGGATAAAACATTCCCTCTGATCCGTCAATCCGAAAAATGCATTAAATGTATGCGCTGCGTTCAGGTCTGTGACAAGATCCAGGGCTTAAATATCTGGGATCTGGAAGGTACCGGTTCCCGTTCTACTATTAATGTAACCGGAAACCGTAAGATAAATGAAGCAGACTGTTCTCTCTGCGGTCAGTGTATCACCCACTGTCCTGTTGGAGCACTTCATGAGCGTGACGATACAGAAAAATTATGGAGAGCTTTAGCTGATCCTAATAAAACAGTTGTTGTACAGGTTGCTCCTGCTGTCCGTGCTGCATGGGGCGAAGGTCTTGGATTTACACGGGAAGAAGCTACCATTGGAAAGATTTTTGACGCTTTGAAGAAAATGGGAGCTGATTATGTATTTGACTCCTGCTTCACTGCTGACCTTACCATTATGGAAGAAGCAAATGAGTTGTTAGTCCGCCTTGGCAAAGGGGATTTAAAAGACCGTCCAATGTTCACTTCCTGCTGTCCGGGATGGGTACGCTTTGTTAAGAGTGAATTCCCACAGTTTGTAAAACAGTTATCTACTGCCAAATCCCCAATGCAGATGTTTGGTGCTGTAATGAAGAGCTATTTTGCAGAGCAGATCGGCAAAAAGCCGGAAGATATCTTCTCTGTTGCCATTATGCCTTGCCTGGCTAAAAAGGGCGAAGCAAATATGGAGCTGTTCTACAAGGAATATGCAGGTCATGATACAGACTGCGTGATCACTACCCGTGAGCTGATCCGCATGATCAAGGGTTCCAGCATCATTACTGACCGTCTTACTGATATTGAACCGGATCGTATCTTCCACGACGCTTCCGGTGCCGGTGTGATCTTCGGCGCTACAGGCGGTGTTATGGAAGCTGCCCTGCGTACTGCCTACTATGCTATCATGGGCGAAAACTGCGCTCCTGATGCCTTTAAAAATGTACGCGCTTCCTCCCAGGAGACCGGTATTACAGAAGCTGAATTTGAATTAAACGGACAGATCCTGCGTATTGCTGCTGTCAGCGGTCTGGGAAATACCAGAAACCTGTTAAAAGCCATTGAACGCGGTGAAAAGCATTACGAATTTGTAGAAGTTATGGCATGCCCTGGCGGCTGTGTAGGCGGAGGCGGACAGCCTCAGCATGACGGCGTGGAAATGGCCTTTGAACGCGGAAAGAACCTGTATTTCCTGGACGCGAATGCTGATATCCGCCGTTCCCATGAAAATCCTGATGTGAAGGCTCTTTATGACAACTACTTTGAACAGCCATTAAGCCACAAATCCCATATGCTGCTGCATACTGACCATAATAAATGGCAGATGCCTCCAAGCCCTCAGAGAAACCGCAATGGATATGTGATCAATCCTAATGCGAAGCTGCAGGGATAAGATGTGAGATAATGTGAGGTTGGATCCTGTTTCGGAGGAATTCGTGAAAAAAGTTAAAAACCTTCCGGCATTGGAATATTTTCCGTGCCGGAAGGTTTTTTCATATTTATTACATAGTCTATGATACTGCTGATGTACTAGCTCCTACTCCCCATCATCCAACAAATACGGTGTCATCTGGTATACATAGAAATTCAGCCAGTTGGTATACAATGTATTAGAAGTATTTCTCCAAGTAAGTTCCGGTACGGAAAACGGATCATTATCCTCATAATAATTAACCGGAAGAGATGGGTTCAGCCCCTTGTTCAGATCTCTGTGGTATTCGTTATTTAAAGTCATACGGTCATATTCCGGATGGCCCTGGACAAAGATCTGCTTTCCATCACGGCTCATTACCAGAAATATTCCGGCTTCTTCGGACTCTGCCAGAATGACCAGCTCCGGGTGCTTCTCAATATCTTCCCTGCGGACCTCTGTATAACGGGAATGAGGTGCCAGGAAGGTATCATTAAAGCTGCGTACTAACGGCACCTTCCGGTCTGATACTCTGTGCTTATAAATACCGGAAAGTTTCTCTTCTCTCTTATATTTCGGGATGCCATAATGGTAATACAGTCCCGCCTGGGCTCCCCAGCAGATATGGATAGTCGAGGTCACATGTGTTTTACTCCACTCCATGATACCGGAAAGCTCTTTCCAGTAGTTTACCTCTTCAAAGTCCATATTTTCCACAGGCGCACCTGTGATGATCATTCCATCGAATTTTTTCTTTCTGATGCTGTCAAAGGACACATAAAACTTGTTTAAATGACTGGCAGATGTGTTTTTGGACACATGGGTAGACAGCATTAAAAAGGTACAGTCCACCTGCAGCGGTGTATTTGACAGCGCACGCAGCAATTGTGTCTCTGTATCCTCCTTTAAAGGCATGAGATTTAAGATCAGGATCTCCAAAGGTCGGATATCCTGGCTCATAGCCCTGTCTTCATCCATGATAAATATATTTTCTGATTCCAGGATCGCCCTTGCAGGCAGATCCTTCTGTACTTTAATAGGCATATCAGCCTTCCCCCTTTTCCTTCTCCTGAAGCAGTTTCAGGAAATCTTCTTCCGAAAGGATCGGAATCCCCAGTTCCTTTGCCTTTTTATTTTTAGAAGAACTGGATTGTGTATCATTATTGATCAGATACGTGGTTTTTGAGGTAACAGAACCTGTTGCCTTTCCTCCCTTGCTCTCGATCAGTGCCTGCAATTCCTTTCTGTTTGCAAAATGCTCTACAGAGCCTGTGATAACAAAGGTCATTCCTGTGAAAGCAGTACCATTTTCCTCTGCCTGTTCTTTTTCAATGTGAAGCTCCTGCAATAAATGATCTAATACCTCATTGTTCTTTGCAGAAGCAAAGTAATCTCCCCATGCCTGAGCCAGTACACTGCCAATGCCATCTACTGCTGTCAGCTCTTCCACGTCGCAGTGACGCATCTGATCCAGATCATAGTTAAAATGACGGCAGAGCATTTTCGCATTTGCAAGACCAATTCCTGCAATTCCCAGACCATATATCAGTCTTGGCAGTGTGGTGTGGGAGGCAGCTTCAATGGAACTAATCAGATTATCATAGGATTTCTGACCAAAGCCTTCCATTTCTGTAATCACTTCTTTATGGTCTGATAAATGGAAAATATCTGCATATTCGTGGATAAAACCGGCACCGATGAATTTCTCCAGAGTTGCTTCTGATAATCCATCTATATTTAAGGCATCACGGCTTACAAACAAAGTAAAGCTTTTGATCTTTTTTGCCTGACATTCTGGATTAGTGCAATATAAACTCTTTACATCATTGGTCTGGCGGATCTGTGTAGCACCGCCGCATACAGGACAGATCTTAGGAATATCCCTTACACCGCTGCGGGTCAGGTTATCTGCGATCTGTGGGATAATCATATTTGCCTTGTATACCGTGATCTTATCTCCTGCGCCTAACTCCAGCCCTTCCATAATGCTGATATTATGGACGCTGGCGCGACTGACAGTAGTCCCCTCTAACTCAACTGGCTCAAACACAGCCACCGGATTGATCAGACCGGTTCGTGAAGGACTCCATTCAATATAGGATAATGTGGTCTCCCGGATCTCATCCTGCCACTTAAAAGCAATGGCATTTCGCGGGAACTTGGCCGTACGTCCCAGTGAATCACCATAGGCAATATCATCATATAACAGCACCAGACCATCTGAAGGAATGTCATTGTGCCCGATCTGACCTGCAAACCAGGCAACCTTATCCGGTAGATCGGCTGCTGTTACTTCTTCGTGATGCACGACCTCAAATCCCTGGTTTTTCAGCCATAAAAATTGCTCTTTTCTGGAATTTTTAAAGTCAACACCTTCTGCCTTAACCAGGGCAAAAGCCTCAAAATGAACGCTGCGCTCTGCTGTGATCTTACTGTTTAACTGGCGCACAGAACCGCTGCAAAGGTTTCGCGGGTTTTTATATTTGGCATCTGCATCACCGATCTCATCGTTAATACGTTCAAAATCTGTATAGGTAATGACTGCCTCACCCCGGATGATCAGCTGCCCCTTATAGGTAATTGCCAGGGGGATGTTGGAAAATGCCCTTGCATTTGGTGTAATAACTTCCCCGATCTCCCCATTTCCTCTGGTAACAGCCTTTACCAGCGTTCCATTTTCATAAGTAAGAACTACCGTAAGGCCATCCATTTTCCAGGATAAAAGGCCTTTCTGGTTTCCTAACCACTGCTGTAAGTCCTCTACACTCTTTGTCTTATCAAGAGACAGCATAGGCTCTTCATGGGTCTCTTTTGGAAGCTCACTTAAAACCTGATAACCTACCTGCTGTGTGGGACTTCCCGACAGGATGATCCCTGTCTTTGCCTCCAGGGCAGACAGCTCATCATACAGATTATCATATTCAAAATTGCTCATGATCTCCCGGCTTTCCTGATAGTAGGCTTTTGCAGCCTGACGAAGCTGGGGGATCAGTTCTTTCATTCTCCGGATTTCTGTTTCCATTTATTCACCTGATCTTCATTCTTAGAGTGGAAAGCCACATATCGTTTTCCTCTTCTGTCTGACTTAGACAGACTTGTGGAACCTTCCAGCAGTTTTATAAGCCGTTTATATTCTTCCCCGGTGATCTTACGATATTCTCCGGTTTTCAAACCGCCTAACTGGATATTCATAATACGCACCCGCCTAAGAAGATGCACCCGATAACCGCAGGCCTGGCACATCCGCCGGATCTGCCTGTTTAAACCCTGAGTCAGGATAATAGAAAAACGGCGTTCTCCCTGTTTTCGTACTTTACACGGAAGTGTTTTCCGCTCTAATTCCTCTAACCACACGCCTTCTGACATCTGTTTGATAAATTCATCCGTCAGAACCTTATCTACAGTAACGATATATTCTTTTTCATGGGCATTGGTACTGCGCATGATCTTATTTACCAGATCTCCCTGATTCGTCATAAGGATCAGTCCCTCAGACTCTTTATCCAGACGGCCAACAGGATAAATACGTTCCGGATAAGAAAGCATTTCTACAATATTTTCTGCCCGGTCTTTGTCGGAAGTAGTGCAGACGATCCCTCTTGGTTTATTTACCGCAAGCAGAACAGGGCGGGGAGGTTTAACTTCTCCCCGCCCGCCGTCTGCATCACCTACCGGCTTTCCATCGCATATTACTTTCTGTCCATCTTCTATACGCTGACCCATCTGGGCAGTTTTTCCGTCAACTAAAACTTTGCCTTCACTGATCAGCCGGTCTGCCTCCCGCCTGGAACACACTCCCATGCGGCTAAGCCATTTATTCAGACGTTCTTCCATTTAACTTCCTACGCTTTCTTTACTTCCTACGCTTTCTTTACTTCCTACGCTTTCTTTACAGGCTGTGGATCATCAGCGATAAACATGGCATCGCCAAAAGAAAAGAATCTGTATCTTTCCCTGATTGCTTCATTATATGCTGCTAAAATATTCTCTCTTCCTGCTAATGCACTGACTAACATCACCAGTGTAGATTCCGGTAAATGAAAATTGGTGATCAGTGCATCCAGGATTTTAAACTTATATCCCGGATAAATGAAAATATCAGTCCAGCCTGTTTTTGCCTGTAAAATACCATCCTCTGTGGAAGCAGATTCTACTGTACGGCAGCTGGTGGTTCCCACACAGATCACCCGGCCTCCTGCTGCTTTTGTTTCATTTACTTTTTTTGCCTCTGCCTCATCTACTACATAAAATTCAGAGTGCATATGGTGGTCTAATACATTTTCCACCTTTACAGGGCGGAAGGTACCAAGACCTACATGTAAGGTAACATGAGCGATCTTCACACCCATATCCTCAATCTGCTTTAACAGTTCTTTTGTAAAGTGAAGTCCAGCTGTAGGCGCTGCTGCAGAACCCTCATGAACTGCATAAACAGTCTGATAGCGGTTCTTATCCTTTAACTGGTGTGTAATGTATGGAGGAAGTGGCATCTGACCTAAACGGTCTAATATCTCTTCAAAAATGCCTTCGTATGAGAACTGGATCAGTCTGTTCCCATCATCTACTGTCTCAATAACAGTTCCTGTAAGGATACCGTCACCAAAATCAATGACAGTTCCTGGTTTTGCCTTCTTTCCCGGCTTTACCAGAGTCTCCCAGATATCATTTTCACGGCGCTTTAATAAAAGCACCTCTATTTTTGCTCCTGTATCCTTTTTTACGCCAAATAATCTTGCCGGGATAACCTTTGTATCATTGATCACAAGACAATCTCCTGGTCTTAAATACTCTACAATATCCTTAAAGATCCTGTGCTGTGTCTTGCCTGTCTTCTTGTCCAGTACTAAAAGCCTGGAAGAAGAACGATCCTCCAAAGGATCCTGTGCGATCAGTTCCTGTGGCAGGTCAAAATTAAAATCTTTTACATTCATTTTTCTGTTACTTCCTTTAATTTTTCTTACTGCATATTTTCTTACTGTATAGCTACAGCTGCATCAGAGTTATCCCCTGCTGCTTCTGTCTGGGTTTCTTCTGTTCCTTCTGCCGGTGTCTCACCTGTGGTCCCTTCTGCAGCATCTGCACCTGTAGTTTCTTCACCTGTACCAGAAGAAGCATCTGCACCATCTCCGATCATAACCTGGCTGTCTGCATTTTTCTCATCTTCAGAAGTGCTTACTACTGCACCATTGCTCAGATCCTTATAAATACCGGCTAAAAGGCTGTCGGATTCAATAGCCTGTTTTAAGCGTTCATTGACCTGGGTCGATAAAAGGCGTACATCCTCTGTCTGGTTCTGGCTGGCAACATAATCCGCCTCATCACCCACAACATTTTCACGGATAATATAATCGCCGTTATCATTTTTCACTACATAACACCACATAAGACCAGGTGCCAGAGTATCCACTCTTCTGAATTTTACATCATAGGTCACATATACCACATATGAATCATCTGTCATTCCCGCTTTTGTATAACAGGTGATATCCTGATAGTCCTCGATATAAACAGCTTCATCTTTTAACTGCTGCTTTCTCTCCTCTATACGGTCATCCTCTTCTTTTCCAAATACCTTATAAAGCATCTGGGCATCCTGATCCACTTTTGCCTGAAAATAAGTGCTGATCAGCTCATTGACCTGGGGATTTGCGTCCTTTTGGAGTTCATACGCAGAAAAATCCTGATTATATTCATTGTTATCTGGTTCAATAGATGCATCATCCGTACTGCTTTCTGTATCTCCTTCTATAGAAATATCTGAAGCTTCAGATACTGTGGTATCCTCTGTATTTTTACTGCTTCCCGGTTTCTTATCCATGACCAGGATCACAATCAGCAGTACCAACACTATTGCTGCCGGGATTGCCAGCAATCTGGCATACTTAGTTTTATCATCAGACCTTCTTCCAGGTTTTTTTCTTCCTCGAACAGTTTGTTTCATATTCTATTCTTCCTCCATTATCTGCCACTACTCCGCTCTATTCTAGCAAAAAGCAGACCAAAATGCAATACAGCGAAAATCAGCGGATACATAAAAAAACTTCCCTATCCTAAGGGACAAGCCCAGTTTTAACAGGATACGGAAGTTTTTAATATTGCGGAAGAAAACATTCGTAATCCGCTCATTTTTCTTCAAAAAATGGCTTCTTACTCATGTTTTGACCCTGGTACATCATTTTATTTCAGTGTCAGGTCTCCTTCTTTGACCCAGCCGATCTTCTTTAAGAACATATTAATGACCGGGCAGATCACTGCAGGAAGGATGATGGATACAAGAAGCAGTCCGGCCCAGTCGCCTGTTGTGATCGCTGCCTTGGTTCCTTCAGAAACATCTTTGACCCAGCCTGTGTATACACCGATCTGGCCAACCAGGCCACAGGTACCCATACCGGAAGAAACAGCAGCACCATTCATTTCCATATGGAAAAGGCAGGTGGCAACAGGTCCTGTAATAGCAGAGGTAACAATAGGCGCGATCCAGATCTTTGGATTCTTTACAATATTTCCCATCTGAAGCATGGATGTTCCGATTCCCTGGGATACCAGGCCTCCCCATTTATTCTCCGGGAAAGACATAACTGCAAAGCCTACCATCTGTGCACAGCAGCCTGCTACTGCTGCTCCTCCTGCCAGTCCTGTAAGTCCTAAGGCTGCACAGATCGCAGCAGAAGAAATAGGAAGTGTCAGTGCGATACCAACAAATACAGAAACTAAAATTCCCATTAAAAATGGCTGAAGCTCTGTTGCCCACATGATCACACTTCCCACTTTCATGGCTGCCTTTCCAAGCGCTGGCGCTAAAAGTGCAGATAATGCAATTCCCACACCAATGGTAACAAGAGGCGTAACAAGGATGTCTACCTTTGTTTCTTTAGAAATTGCCTTTCCTGCCTCAGAAGCAAGAACTGCAACAAAAAGGACTGCCAGAGGACCACCTGCACCGCCAAGGGCATTGGACGCAAATCCTACTGTGATCAGAGAGAATAATACTAACGGTGGGCAATGAAGTGCATAGCCGATAGCCACTGCCATAGCAGGACCGCTCATAGCAGATGCTAAACCGCCTACTGTATAGGCTGTGTCATTAACAGTTGCCACTGTCATGGTTAAGAACGGGATATGAAGCTGGGTTCCCAGTGTATTGATAATGGTTCCGATCAAAAGGGAACAGAACAGTCCCTGTGCCATTGCACCAAGGGCATCAATGCCGTATCGTTTCACACTGATCTCAATGTCTTTCCGGTGCAGAAAAGCTTTTACATTTTCCATAATACCTCCATAGCTTATAACTGATTTATTTTTTCATAAGATATTAACATGATGTAAGTGCGGGAATTGCATAGCAATGGAGCAATCCGGTTACATCAGTGAGTGGCAAAATTTACTTTTGACACTCACATCATTAACATCTTCGCAATTCTAACTCTTTTTCTTTGTCTTGTCAATCACTATTGTCATGTGACAAGACAGTTATTGGCACCAAAAAGCCAGGAGATAATCTCCTGGCTCTCTGGTGTAATGCGAATAGGATTTCATTGTTTGTCTGCCGGAAAGCCTCCCGGACAGCTTGAATAGATTTTAGCATACATTTCATATAAATGCAACTCATATTTAACAAAACAAGGCCTTATAGGGAATTTTTGTAACTTTTATGTAAAATTTCACCCTGCAAATATGAGTCCATCCAGTACACTTTCAAGTTCTTCTCCATTTATTTTCTGTGGCCAGTCGCTGTTATACATAGATACCTTTCCGTACTGATCCCCATCATAACGAAAGATAACGTAACTTTCATTATCTGTTATGTAAAAATACAGTTTTGTTCCCACAGGGATCACTTCTGTTTTTCCATTTTCCCTTCCAGAGGCATCTGTCTTTTTTACAGTCAGTGCCTTTTTTACTGTAACCACTATTTCTGCCGGTCCTGCCACATAAGGATCGTTGCTTTCTAAAAGTCCAGAGCTTCCTACATGATAATGTCTGCTGCCGGAATAGGTACTGAATGCGTTCATAGTCTTTTCAAGGTAAAGAGCACCTGGATCATTGTATGCAGCCACATCCTCGCTGTTGGTAAAAAGACTGTCCTCATTATAATTATACTCATATCGTATCAGTGCCGGAGTTCCCTCTACATATCCCAGATCACGGATCTGCCCATTTGTGATCTCATACACATTATCCGCAGTCCAGTCATTTTCTGAATGTGTGAAAACATGAAGAAAATGCCTGTTTCCAGTCTTCACATAATATGCCTCCATGGTGAAATAATACATATCATCAAAGACACGGCTTGTAACCTGTCCATTTTCATCCTGGATCTGTATGCGAAGGGCACTGTTTGCATAATCATCTGTTCCATCCGGATAGACACTTACATCTGAAAAGCTGCCATCATTGTAAATATCTGCACTGTAATCTGCATAAATCCCAATCTTTACAGCGTAATCTGATGTCCCCATCTTATACTCTTCTTTTACGGCATCCGGATATTTTTCAAAAGGAAGGCTGACGCTGACAATGCCTAATGCCCAGGAACCGATATTATAGGGATTATAATAAATATTCAGCCGGTCCGCACCAAGACTCCAGGCAACGGCACCTGACTGATCCTTAGAATCCACATATTCAAAAAATGCATCTGCATCTTCTTCAGGAGTATTATTCTCCACCAGCCCGTCTTCGCTGGCATACTTATTTTTTAATTCCTGTATGATCCCGGCTTTTACACTTTCTTCACCTGTGATCACATCATAAAGATCCAGCTTTTTTCCTGTTTTAGTATCAAAGGTAAAACCAGCATAAGAATGATACCCATGTGTTCCACCGTAATAATCATCATAAAACTGTTCGTAGCTGACCACATTTTCATCTGCACGAAGGACATACGGTGCATATTCAGCTATTAACTGCATATTATCATCCCCCTGCATATACTCCACCATTTCCTCTGCCGATTCTTTCAGGTTGTTCAGATCTTCCTGTGTACTCTTTTTTAATGTGTCATACTCCAGGGTCAGCGCCTGATTCAGTTCCGGATAAGCCGCTGCTTCCTCATCACTTAATACCAGTCCTCCTGTTTTCAGGCTATAATTTATCTGGACATTGCCATCTGCACTGTTTACATATCCGCTTACGCTGTCTGTGTGGACATAGGGATGTAGCACTTTCTTTTCTGTTTCTTCTTTTTCAATTTGTTCTTTGGATGTATCCTTTTCTTCCTTGTTTTCCTTTACTGTTGTCTGTGCAGTATCTTCTTTTAAAGTCTGATGACAGCCAGCTGCTGTCAATGCCATAATAACAGCAAGTCCTGCTGCCGCTATTCTTTTCTTTTTCATATCTTTTCTCCCATTTTCAAATTGACTCTTGAAGTTTTGGTAAAAATATAGTATGATACTAGAGATGCGTTTGTAGCTCAGTGGATAGAGCAGTGGCCTCCGGAGCCGCGTGCGGAGGTTCGATTCCTCTCAGACGCATTCTTTTTTTATCTTTTTTTCCTCTTTCCCTTGACAAATCATCCCCCATCCCTTATTCTGGTTACATATCTTATATTTAATCTTTATCATTTCTATGATCTGTAATTAATTAGATACCAGGGTCAAAAGGTCATAAATCCGATGCAAGCTTGCTTGCAGGAGGATTTTTGAACTTGGGACCCGCCAAAAACATGAGTAAGAAGCCATTTTTTGAAGAAAAATGAGCGGATTACGAATGTTTTTAGAATTGCGGGAGTGCAAAACACGTAGCAATTCGGTATCAGAGAGGTCAAAATACCTTTTGGCCTCAACATCTTGATTATAATGAATCCGTATGAATCCATTTTTACAACTGACTTTCATTTATGATGATGTCACCGCCAAATGGCATATCCGTTTACTATGGATCTGCGTATGCAGTTTTCATAAATATTATATTAGGAGGTATATCTTTTGGTATACAATGAATTTCTTGAAACAATGAAAAAACAAATGGAACTGGCACTGGGGGATGGCTACTCTCTTACTTTAAGGAAAGTACAGAAGAATAATAGTCTTATCCTGGACGGACTGTGTATTGAAAAAGACGGCAGTCCCGTAGCACCTTCTATTTACCTGAATCCCTTTTATGAGCATTATCTGGACGGCGTTTCTCTGGAAACGATCACCAAAAAGCTCTTAACTGCTTATCATGAAAACAGTTATCCGCCTTTTTTAAACCAGTTCGCACTTTCTGACTATGCTTCCATTTCTTCCCGTATTGCTTTCCGCCTGATCAATGCTGCTTCCAACCAGTCTCTTTTAAAGACCATGCCCCATATTCCCTGGCTGGATCTTGCTATTGTCTTTTATCTGTATATCCAGGAAAATGAAGACGGTATTATGACAGCTGCCATTTATGACCATCATATAAAGACCTGGGGCATTACTGTAGATGATCTTTACAGGCAATCCCTCATTAACACTCCCAGTCTTTTTCCTCCTTCTATCTCCAGCATGTCATGTATTCTGGAATCTCTCGATCCCGGACATTTACACTATGACCCATCGCTGCCAGATACTCCTTTTTACGTTCTTACCAATAAAAACGGCATAAATGGCGCTGCCTGTATTCTTTACAAAGACACAATAAAAAATTTTGCTGAAGGGATGGACCGTAACATTCTAATCCTTCCCTCCAGCATTCATGAAGTTCTTCTTTTACCTGATGATGAGTTGGTCTCTTACAATGATCTTGCCCATCTGGTAACTTTTATCAACCAGACAGAAGTCCCGGCCCAGGACCGTCTTTCTAATCAGGTCTACCGTTATTCCCGCTCTGAAGATGATTTTTCAATTGTTTCCCTAAGTCCCTCTTCTGTATGCTGAACTGACTTTCATTTATGGTGATGTTCCTGTCCTGTACATGTCCGTTTACTGTACCCAGGCACCGGAACCATCCACATATCTTCCGTCAGGTGTCCATGTATTTGCATACATTACACCATTTCCGCCCATATAATACCATCTGCCGCCTACAAACTGCCAGCCTATCGTCATCTCACCGTTTCCGTTCAGATAATACCACTGGCCTCCGATCTGCTGCCAGCCGACCTTCATAGCGCCGCTGGAATCCAGATAATACCATTTATTGCCTACGCACTGCCAGCCGGTCTGCATCTCACCGCTTCCGTTCAGATAATACCACTGGCCTCCCACAAACTGCCAGCCGGTAGTCATCACACCGCCACCGGTTAAATAATACCACTGTCTGTCTACTCTTACCCAGCCAGTCTGACAATAACCGGAGGTATTGAAATAGTACCATGCTCCATTAATCTGTTTCCAGCAGTTAGTCGGGTATCCGCCTGTGGAATATGAGTACCACCAGCCATTGTTATCCTGTATCCATTTGCCGGTTCCATTGTAAGTTCCTGCCTCGTCTTCATCTACGTAATACGAAGAGGAATCATCAGACCACTCACCTGCTTTATTGTTGTAGCTTGCAATGGCTCTTACGCGGAATGTGTAGTCTCCCTCTTTATTAAAGTAACCGGAGAAGTTAAAAGAAGTTGCCGTAGTATTTACAGTTGTCACTGTTTTTTCATTTCTTAACAGCTTTACATCATAGCTTTTTGCACCATCAATGGAATCCCACTCTGCAATACCATCATTCCACTCCAGATTGGATGTTCCCTCCAACTTGCCGCCTACACGCTTTAACTGGGCTGTTACTTCAATGTAATCACCGCTGTCATAGATCTTTGCTTTCTGGAACTCTGCATTGCAGCCGGAAATTTTGAAATGGCTTTTGCTTGTATAAGAGAATCGGTAGCCATCTTTTGCATAAAGCTCTACTTTTACTTCCGGCACATCTCCTACAGTCCAGGTATCCTGATTCTCTGCATTGGTATACTCAGCAGACTCTACATAATAACTGTCTGTATCACCACTTACATGGATAGAACCAATGGAATCTCCACTGGCCGGCGCCCTGTCGTAAGAAAAAGTCAGCTTTACTGTGTCAATTTTTTTGTCTGCTGCAAATGCAGGCATTACGGACATAAAGGTCATTGCTGCAGCTAATACCATACACCAGGCTTTTTTCATCTTCATATTCCATCCTCCTTACTATCACTTTTTATAAAAATGTCTGATTTTTATCTAGTTTCATTATAATAGAGAGGACGATAAGATGCAATTTCAGAATCCTTAAAAAGAGTTTACAAAATACTGTCTTTTCCGGCTTATTATTTTTACTGTACTGTGCCACCCATTAACTGGATCAATGCCAGGTTTTCATCACTGGTACCACTGTAGTTTGTAAATCCTAACAGCTCTGCACAATACTTTCTGGTCTCGAAGTCAGGAGAAATACCGCTGAGCATAAATGCATCGATCACAGAATGGCCTACATAACCAGCCAGAAAATCACTAAGATCGATATCGTCAGACTCTATATCTACACTGTCCTCTGCTGTAAGATAGCTTGTAAGGATATTTAAGGTGCTGTCTACATCTTCTGCCGCTGATTCATAAAGATAATAGGTAGTATCATCCTCTGTCAGCTCAAAGCAATAGCTGTCACCTTCTTCAGACAGATCCCATCCTAATTCATAGGACATATCTGTTTCATCATCGATCAGGGTCAGATGATCATAATCAAGACTCCACAGACCGGAAATGGACTGTGTCTGGATCTGGCCATTTTCATTGTAGAGAAGGTCAAAATATGCCTGGTCTCCTTCAAAATAGAAGATCATAGCTGTTTCGTCGCCGGAGCCGATCCAGTAAGTCCCCTGTGCTACGTACTCGATCACACTTGCAGTGGTCATCATCTGGTCTAATGTGTTTTCCAGGTTGCTTCCATCCCCCTCACTGGATAAGATAATATCATCTAACTGGATATACTCCCCATTTTCAGTTGTATACCAGTCAAATTCAAAAGTTGTGGGATCATCGGAGTAATCCTCATTGGCGTATAGATAAAATGTATCATAATCCGCTTTCCAGTAGCCATCCAGATCTGTTACCTCTCCATTTGTATCTAAAATTGCCATATACACATCTTTTTCATCAAAAGCAGCTACCATGATCTCTTGTTCACTGGAAATCCCCGCCCAGGTAGTACCTGCCAGGATCTCTGCCATATCAGAATCATTAACAGCCTCTGTTTCCTGTGCTGTCTCTGTTTGCGTTTCTGCTGCAGTGGTGGTTGCTGTCGTTTCTTTCTTATCAGCCACCACCTTTTTAGTAGACCCGCCGCATCCTGCAAGGGAAATACACATTACGGCTGCCATTGCCACTGCTGTTCCTTTTTTCATACTACTCATCATCTTTCTCATTCTTTCTCCTCCATTTCCATTTCATTGAACCGCCTTAAACGTTCTCTAGCTGCTTCTAACTGTGCCTCTATGTCTGTAGACGGGTCCTGCTTTTTCTCTTTTGTAAACGGTTCCGGTTGTTTGATCCGTTTTATTGATCCTCCTGCGATGCTGCCAATAGCAGCTCCGGCTGCTGCGGCTCCGGCTGCAACTGCTCCGGTAACAGCCGGGGCAGATCCCGGTTCAGGAATTTCAGATGCTATAGCCACCGTTTCCTTCTCCGGTATATCTGTCAAACTGTCAGCTGCCTTCGGCGCAGCCACATTTCTGGCATGTTCACTTACCTGGGCAATGGTGGCAGATGGTCCCCTCTGGGTGTATACAGCCTGCCGGATATCAGAGTCTGTTTGTGAAGACACATTTACTGTACCCTGTGACTTTATATGGACGCTTCCACCTGTACCAGATACTGCATTTGATGCATCTGTTACTGTGCCAGATGCCACATTAGATGCTGCAGGTGTTGTCCCGGTCGTTTCTGCTACTGTGGCTGCACCGGATAATGCACCTGCTGTCGCACCGGCTCCTCCCGCAACTACAGTCACAACCACTGGATTTCCATAAAAATCCCGGTTATGCGCCCGGAACTGATTGCTTTTTGTCACCGCCTTTTTCTGGGCTGCGGTATACTTTGCATTTGACTGTTCTAACGCCTTTGTCATAAGGAGAATTACTCCCGCCCTCGTTTCCAAAGATGCTGCCAGCTTCGTAAGTGCTTGCCGCACACCGTCCAACATGGCATCTTTACCCAGAGATGCATTGACCTTTTTAATCTGTTCTAAAGCATTATCTAAATTTTTAACTGCCTTTTCATACTCTTTTTTCTGCTGTTCTAAACTATGGGCTGACACCTTTACAGAAGCCATAGGCAACCTCCTATTTCAGATTGATCTTCAGTTTGCCTGCAGAACTGGAGATCTTCTTCTCATTGGCACTGTATACATCTGCTGCTTCTGACAGAGTTAGGGCATAGGTATTTACCACATTTAATACCTCTTCGCACTTTCCGATAATGGCATCAAAACGACTGTAAAACTCTGCAGAGCCGCTGCCCGTCCAGGTGGATTTCAGGTTCTTTACCGCTGTTTTGCTTTCAGAAAGATAGCTGTACATGTTTTTATAGCCTGTTTTAATGTTATTGGAATAGTTTTTCAATTGTTTGGGATCCACTTTGATGTTTGCATCTGCCATTTATACTCACCTCCCTATTTGCCCAGATATTTGTGTACAAGATCCATAGCTTTATTATCTGCCTGCGTATAGCTGTTGGAAAATTCTCCAAGTGCTGCTCCCATCTGCTGTAAGATCTGGGTCAGCTGGGCCAGATTTGCCTTGTCTGCCTGATACCGCTTCAGGTAAGAAGCACTTGCTTCCCCGCTCCATACAGAAGATACCTTCTGGATATTTTCATCTAACTTATTCATCTCACTTTTCATTTTGGCTGCCAGATTGGTGAGATTTACCCCTGTTGATTTTAATTTTGCCGCATTTACCTGCTGTGATGCCATTTTCTCTCCCTCCTATCTCCTGCTTACCACTGCTTTAGCCTGTGCTTCTGTTTTATCCATGGAAGTGCAGGCATCCCGCAAAAGGGCAGCGATCTCTCTTAAGGAAGCTGTCCCTGATGCCAGATCTGCACTTTGTTCCTGCATAAATTTCACAAATATCCCGCCGGCTTTACCAGACCAGGATGCAGCTACTGCTTCATTGGCAGCATTGATCACCTTTATAGTCTGGTTCTGGATCTGGTCTGCCGCTTCTTCTAACAGCTTTGCCTGCTTTTTTACCGCCTGGGAATCAAAATTAATAGCTGCCATTACCGCATTCCTCCAAACTTAAGCTTTCCCGCATTTCTGCTTACTGTTTTCTCTGTATCCTCATATACACCGGCTAATTCCTTTAAGACCTTTTCGTAATTTCCCAGCATAGTAATAATAGCCCCGGAACTTTTCTTTAACTGCCCCGCCACTGCATAGATATCATCTGCGCTTTCTCCTGCATAAGAATCCTGCAGTTTGCGAAAATGTGCATAAGCTGCATCTGTATTTGCTGCAACAGACTTTTTTATAGAAGTGATCTCCCCTACTGCCCGCAGCAGTTCCTCTGTATTGACCCGGCTGGTCCCGTCTCCTGCCATATGCTACCTCCTGTTAAACCTGACCTCTTTGATACCGGATTTCTGCGTACTCTGTGCTTTTGCAATTCTTATCCCTTTGCAGCCGCCTGGATCTGGCTGCTGATCTCTTCTTCTGCCTGCTCTAACTCATCTGCAATCCAGAGCAGTCCCTCTGACACTTCTGCATACTGGGCTGCCATTTCTGCAAGAGCAGCCCGGTCTTTCTGATAATTCTGCAGAAAGCGGTCTTTTGCATCACTGCTCCAGGTGCTGCTTAGACCTTCGATCACAGCCTGGAACCGTTTCAGTTCTTTTCCCATATCAGCAGCAGAAGTTTCTATTTTTTTTGCTGTTGAACGCAGCACATCCGGATCCATTTTCATTTTACTTCCTGCCATGCTCTCCTCCTGTTTCTGCCTGCAGATGGTGCGTTTTTATACCATGACCACCCGGCTGCCGTTTTTGATCCCTACTTCACGGAATGTCTCATTATCCTGGATCAGACCTTCCAGCTCAAGGGAACCAAAAACAATATTGTCCAGTCCTGCAAACAGATCATGGCCTTCTAATTCTGCTATCTGCTTCATGATCTGCTTCTTTGCTGTGCCGATCTTCATACGGTCATCTAACATAAATTCATAAGTTTTGGCATTTCCAGGTATCTCTACTTCCAAATGGATCTTACTCATATTTCCCCTCCTTTACAAAAGGTGTCATAAAGAGTACTGCTTTTCCTTCCTGTTCTGTAAATGCAGCTCCCGCCGGATAGGTCCTGCTCCGCTCAGAAGGTGTTGCTTCATAATCAAAAACCCCCTGTTCATCAAAAGCTCCTCCAAGGTGGATTCCCTGTTTCCAGCTGCCAAACTGACGAAGCGCCCTGTAACCAGCCAGTTCTTCATATTCTCTTGGGGACAGAGCCATAAAGAAATGCAGTTTATGTTCCATTCCCTTTTCAAATACAGTTTCAAGAACCTCGCTTACATCAAAATCTTCACTGTACACAGCTTCCATAAACTCTGATGCACTGTTAATGAGGAGAACGATGCGTCTGTAGCCCTTTAAAGCAGTCTGGACCAAAGCACCTGTCTGTCTGGCCTCATATACAAGTTCGTTGCGTTCTCCCAGCTGTAAAAGCAGTACATTTTCCATAAAATGGTAAAGTTCTTCTTTGTCTGTCATGTAACCGTCCAACTCATTTTTTCTGGAAAATTCTTCCAGTTCCTTTAAGCATCCATCAAACACATAAACCTCTGCCCCTTTTTTCTTCATCTGTAAGGCAGTATATTTTAAGAAATTGGTCTTTCCTGTTTTTCCGGATCCACAGACTGTAAAGCATAAGGTCTGATCCAGGTCACAGGTCTGAAACATTCCTTCCTGTTCACCCATTACAAAGGTGTTATCTGGCAAATCCCGGAAATTGATCTTTTCCAGAAATTCCCCACTGTCGGTCATTGTAAGGTCTGTTCCCAGTTTTCTCGCCCCGGATATGCCATTTTCTGTCAATGGCTTTAATTTTTCCCGGATCGCCAGCATCATGCTTTCTCCCTGGGATGCCTTTACAGGAAGAGCTGCCTGGAATTCCAGCGGAACCCCTTCTTTGATCAGGCCTCTGCCTGTGGTCCGGTCATCTGGAAGGATTTCTGAACGCATGCCGATAACACTGTCATACTCAAATCTGTCTGCCAGCTGAAGTCCGATGCCCTTTGTTATATTCTGTAAAATGCGGCTTCGGATATCTCCGGAATTATTGCAGGTAATAATAAGATAAATACCATAACTTGCCCCTTCTCTGGAAAGCTGGATCAATGTACTCTCATATTGCTCATAACTGTCAGAGAAAGCCGGATAATTATCAATGACCAGGAAAATGGCCGGGACATCACTGTAGCTTTCACGATAATCCCTGTAAGATCCCATTCCTTTCTGGGAAAATGACTTCTTCCGTCTGTCTAATTCTTCCTCTGCGAAGCTCATCATCATCTGGATCTTCTCATCATCCCCTTCCATACAGATACAGCCTGTATGAGGAAGACCTGCAAAAGCTGTCATAGTACGGCTGGAAAAATCCGCAATATAGAAGTTCACCTGTTTTGCCGTATAATGAAGAGCTGCACCATAAAGGATCGTCTGCACCAGAGAGGTCTTTCCGGAACCTGCCGAACCGCAGATCAGCAAATGCCCATCTCTTATAAAGTCCAGATAAACCGGGAACTGTCTCTGGTTTTGTGGATCATCTGCAAGACCAACCGGTAATTTTATCTGCTTTTCATCCCAGGTAAGCTCCAGATCATCCAGATAAAAAAGTCCCGGAAGAGGCGGCAGCCAGATCTGACGGAGAGGTTTGATGTGATTTTCCTCTGCCAGATTTGCCGCATACTGTACCATGGCATCTAACTGGGTGAATTTCTTCACATTGTCCCCTTTTTTCTTCTTTTTCTTCTTAACTGCCTCTGGCTTGCCTGTCAGTCCGATGATAACTGCCTTTGCCTTGCTGTCGTCATTAAATGGTACTTCCGATGTATAAGGTGCTCCTGACCAGCCGGACTGGAATTCATCAAATATCTCATCATTGCCTACCTGTAAAAATCCCCGGCCTGTTCCAGTAATATAGGCTGCATCTGTGCGCTTTAACATTTCATTAGAATCCTGTTTGTCTGCCACCCGCAGACAGATGCGGAAACGTGTATTGCTCCAGATCTCATCATCTACTACGCCGCTTGGTTTCTGGGTAGCAAGGATCAGATTGATGCCTAAAGAACGTCCTACACGGGCTGCTGAAACCAGTGCCCGGACGAAATCAGGCTGCTCTTTTTTAAGCTCTGCAAACTCATCAGCAATGATCAGCAGATGAGGCATAGGCTCTTCCGCTTCCCCATTCCTGTAAAGCTCAATATAGGCGTCAATGTGCTTGATCTTATATTCATTGAAAATGCGCTGTCTCCGCTTGATCTCTGCGTTAATAGAAAGGAGCGCCCTGGTAGTCTGGTTTCCTCCCAGGTTGGTGATCACACCAGCCAGATGAGGAAGCCCGATAAAGCTTTGGGCCATGCCGCCGCCTTTGTAATCAATAAGGATAAATGCCACCTCATGAGGATGATAATTTAATACAAGACTTAAAATATAGGTCTGCAGTGTCTCTGACTTTCCACTTCCTGTAGTACCTGCCACCAGACCATGGGGACCATGGTATTTTTCATGGATATCCAGGTACACCGGCTGTTCTCCCGCCTTCTGGCCAATAAGAGAACGCATACTTTCATACGTACGGTTTTCCAGCCATTTATGGTACATATCCAGATCTTCCACCCTGGAAGTCTTATACATATCCAAAAAGGTAAGCATATCCGGGATCGCTGCATTAGAAGCATTTTCCCGTACCTTAAAGTTGGAAAGCTGTCTGGAAAATACATCCATTTCAGACAAATTCACGCTGTCAAAGGCAATGCCGGCCATTTCTTCAAATTTAGATAACATACTGTAACAGCCACAGTAATCCTTTTCCCACTGCACAATGATATTACAGTGAGAAGGCAGCTTATCAATGGCATCTGCGCTAAAGATCACACTAAGTCCTGCATTCTTTGGTGGATCTAAAAGATACTTGGAAACAGGCTCGCCTTCGATCATGGAAATATCACTGATAAATACTACATAATGAGGAAGGACTTTTTCCTCTTCTTCCCTGTTTTTCTGGTTTTCCCCTGCTTCCAACCGCTCTCTGATCACATCCGATAAATAATACATCACATCGCCCATAGCTCTTGGATCGCAGACGATCATACGAAGTTTTCCATCAGGGGTATAGGTATGTGGCAGCCAGCGGGTGTATTCCATTTTCTCAAGGTCTCTTCCTGGAAATACATAGCACATGCGTACATCTGTATATGGATGCAGAGCCGTGATCTGCAGGGCTAAGAGCCGCATCAGCTGATCCCGTTTTTCCTCATCCCCGCTTACCACACCTAACAGCCGGTGCTCATAAAGTGAAACAGCTGCCGGAACCTGATGGAGTGTTTTAAACTTCTCCTGAATTTCCTCCATGTGATCATTTAAAGGATCATGTTCACTTCCCAGATCTTCTTTTGCCCCTTCAATCCCATTTGGCGAAAGCATATCACCGGTTCCCAGGCGAAGGGAAAGGAAGTCCTCATGGGTGCTGCTTTTTTCCCAGAGCCGTCTGGTATTAGATGTAGTAAATTCCAGAAGTTCTTTTGATGAAGGATACTGTTCTGCCAGTACCAGACGGTTGTATTCTGTCTTATTTTTCAGCTTTTCTTCCACCCGGACCATGTACTCTAAATATTTGCTGACCCGGTTAGATTCTGACTCTTTTTCTTCTTTTTTATTGTAGGCAGAATTAACTACCGCCCATATAGCCCCGATCCCGGCTGCTCCTAAAGACATGCAGATACTTCCTGCGCCAAAGCCGTCACTGGTCATAGCTGCTGCCAGTGCAATGGGGATCACCATGGTAAAAGAAGGACCTATGGTGAAGATTAAAGGCTGGCGTTTCTGCTGCTGTTTTTTAGGGCATTTTTCAATAGAAATCGTCTCTTTATCCAGATTTAAAAGCTTTCGCGGAGTGCGCAGGAAATACACATCCTCTGTGTCTGCATCTTCTGCAGTCTCATCTTCAAAATGTGGGATCTCCACTGCCTTTAATTCCCGTATCTTACACTGCCCATCTGGATCATTAATCGCCAGGAGATTATTCAGATACACGATCTTAAGGCCCACTACATAAATAATGTCACCGTAATGCAACCTTGTTTTTTCTGTTACCAGCCTGCCGTTTAAAAACGTACCATTTACACTGTTTTTATCAGTTATGTAAGCAGCTCCTGATTCAAAGGTGATCTCTGCATGGGTTCCTGTTACAAAACGGTTTTTGTATACAATATTGCAAAGGTCATCACTACCTATCTCCAGTTTGAAAATACTGCCTTCTTTCAGCATATATTTTTCAAAATTTACATTTTCCTTCTGGACCTGGTCGATCTTAACAGAAAAATACATCTCTGTTTTTCGTACCATTCCTTCGATCACAGTTCCATCTTCCAGATCAGCGCTTTCTACCGGATCCCCTTTTAAGATCAGTGAATACTGGGAAGAATCCCGCAGCCGCCAGTGTCCGTCCCACACTTCCACGTTTAAAATCAGTTCGTCTTTTAATCCGCTGACATAAGGGCGTATGGCAACAGGAAAATTGCGGTTGTCTACATTGGGAAAATAATTTTCCGAGAAACCATTTTCAAAGAAAACGGTCATAAGTAATGCCATAGATCTTCCTCCTTTAATATGTGTTATCAAGGATACTTGCTGTTACTTCTTCCAGCGGCTCTTCATATGAAGGTTTCATAGTTGCGTAAACAGCGACCAGATATTCCCCTTCTAACGGAAGCATCATAATAGATGTAGACGCCATGACACCTTCTTCCTGATCTGTAATACTGCTTATATCAAAGGAGATATATTCGCTGCAGTAAACATCCCGTCCAGATTCTGTGGTCATCTTATATACCTGCTTGTCATTCATGCCAAACACGTATTCCTCCATAACATGTATAAGATCTGTAGGATCTGTGCTTTCTGTCATGTAATTCATATCGTCCTGTGTGCTTCCTAAAACATAAACAAAGGAAAAATCTCCCTTTTCCACACTGCCATATTTTAAGTAGACACCGCCATCTGCATATGCCTCTTCAAAGCTTTCCGGATAAAATACATCGTAACCTAATACCTGTTTTGCGGCCATAAGATCACAGTCCGTACCAAATACACCACCCCTTTTGCCTCCAAAAAACAGTACCAGACAGATAACAAGCACAACTGTCACAGCCACACCACCTATTGCCAACGGCAGTACCGGAAGCTTCTTTCCCGGCTGTATATCTGCTTTTCTTCCTGCGCCCATAGTTGTTTCTTTTACTGCCTTTTTAGCCTCTGCTTTAGCCGCTTCTTTAGCTGCTTTTTTCTCTGCTGCCCGTTCTTTTGCTTCCCTTTTTCTTTCTTCCGCTCTCTCTGCCTCTTCCTGTTTTGCCTGGGCCTTTTCCTGGACAGCCCGTTCTCTGACCCGCTTTTCTTCTTCACGTTTTTCCTGGATCCGGCGTTCTTCTTCACGCCTTACCTCTTCCTGCTTTCTTTGGGCTTCTTCTGCCATTTCCTGAGCTCTTCTTGCTCTGGCCTCCGCTTCTTCTGCCTCTTGTTTTACCCGTCTGGCCTCTTCTTCTGCCTGGCGTCTGTCTTCTTCCTGTCTGGCTTTCTGACGTCTGGCCTCTTCCTCTAAGCGCCGGATCTCCGCTTCCATTTCTGCTTTTTTCCGGCTCATTTCTTCTCTTCGTTCCTGTTCTGCCTGCTCTTCCTGCTGCTTTTTCCTCCTGGTAGCAAATAAAGCATCTGCTTCGTTCCGATCTGCCATACGCCTTCTCCTCTCTTTTCTTCTGACCATGTGTAATCCCCGAAAGCTGTCACCGGCCGTTTAAATGTTCCCGCTCTGCCATGGAAAGGATCTCATCATGGCTCAGCTCCACATTTCCAAAACGTACAAAGATCCCATTTGTCACTGCGCTGTTCCACACCTTTGGGTCTGTAAGGGTACGAAACCGTATTTTATCCACATAAGGCTTCATATCTAAAAGCAGCCGGCTTCCTGATATAAAGTCGATCTGCAGGATATAAGGTTCTAAGGGCTTAACAGCCAAAATATACTTTCTCTCCACATGAGTCCTCCTTCCAGATACAATGTACTTTCGGAATCTTTTTGTACTTGATTTTGCAGAAGAGACTCCGAAAGGATATTAAAAAATCCACCGTACATTTACTGTACGATGGATCTTCTTAAAAACATATTAACTAAAGGTTAGTTATTGGTATGGAACCTCTCTAAAAGCTGTTTACGCTTGGTTCTCGTATCTCCTGTTATCTCTAATTTAGAATAGATCTGGTTAATATACTGCTTTACCGTTCCCTCAGAAAGATAAAGCCTTGCTGCGATCTCCTTGTTACTCATGTGGGCGGCCATTAACTCTGTCAGCTTTAATTCCTGTTGTGTAAGACATTTAAACTGTTCCGGATAAGTCTTTTCATTTCCCAGATTTTTACAGTTTTGCGCATACTCTCTGCCAAGTAAGATGATCTTTTTCAGGAATCCTTCTTCAATCTCCGGCATAGTTCCTTCAAAAAGCGGTTCCAGATAAATAAAATTTTCCACAAAAGGCATGACCATGTTATCTTTAGCAGCATCTGAAAGCGCCTGCTTTAAAATAGCTCTGGCTTCCCCGTGCTTTCCCATCTTTTCATAGGCTGCCGCAGTCTGTATCTGTACATGAAGGGCAACTAATGCATAATGAAGTCCCTGGCACACAGCAAGTATCCCCTCACTTTTTCCGATCACCTTAACATAAGCGCCCTGAGCCAGATAAACCTGGTTTTCGATCATTTCCATCATAGGTCTTCCGGGAGCCAGATAATTCACAGCCGAAAGTCTGTGTTCCCCAAATATCTCCGGAATCTGTTCCACCCGGCCGATCAGTGCATAGTAATAGGCACAGGTGCTGTTAAAAATATTGATCCACATGGAATTATGATGCTTCATCAAAACCATGCGGCGCTGTTCAAAGGAGTATTTCTGTTTTATATCCATACACAAAGACAATCGTCTTAACAGAAAATCGCAGCAAAGTGCCATGGATTCCTGTCCATTTTTCTCAATCTGGGCATAGGCTCCTTCCAAAGCGATCTGGGCATCTGCAAAATGGCCCTGTACAAACAATGCCTCTGCATCCATGACCCGTTCTGCCCCCTGACCATGACCATTGGTGATCTTGTAATAATGAGGCATGCACTCCCTCATTTCTTCCTGTTCTTTTAAAAGTCCCCCCGATTCTCTATGAAACATCATAAGCACTGAGGGGGAACCAAAGGTCCAGCCGCCATCATTGCGGATACTGATAGCAGGCCTTGACATCTGCCTGCTGGCACTGCGGTGGAAATGACTCATTTTGGAAATGTCATTGTACATCAAAAAGCTGGTGATCAGGTCACATTCTCCTAACAGATTTCCTCTTTCCTCTTCAGGAATTTCCTTATGTCTGTCAATAGCCTGGATCAGAAACTCTTTCAATTTTAACATTTCCGGGATCTTGCGCCAGTTAAACATACAACGCATCAACACCAGCACCGATAAGGGATAGGCTTCTAAATCCTCTTTTGGGCATTTACTTAAAAAGTTTAATACATCCTCTGCTTTTAAAGATGCCAGAAGGATCCCAGCATCTTTCTGGATCACCCTCAGGGCCCCATTAAAATTTCCGCTCTTCCGGTAAGAAGCCAATGCATGAAGATATTGTCTGTGTTCCTCATACCATTTTCCATAACGTTCCAGATAAACAGTCTGCTTTTCTTTGTCCATTGCTGCAAAAGCCTGCTCTGCACATTCTTTCATCATATGATGAAAACGATATGTCCCCCCGTCTGCAAGGCGGCTGATAAAAGCATTCTGCCTGGTCATGGCAGACAGCAGCTGTTTTGTATCTTCATTCTCCGTAATAAATTTTGCCATTTCTGCGGAAAATTCATCAGCAAGGCCCAATACAATGAGAAATTCCCGCTGTTTTTCAGGAAGTGGATCGATCATTGCAGCTGAAAACATTTCATAAATATCGGAATGATCATCCGGCAGCTCGCCCCGTTCTGCGAAGGAACAAAGATTTAAGTAAACAGCGGAAAACCAGCCTTCACTGGAATGAAGAAGGGATTCAATCTGCCGGTCGTTTAACTCCGTGCCGCAAAGGTTAGAATAAATAGAAAGTTCCGTATGATTCAACCGAAGATGATCCACTGTGATCTGATGCAGATTGCCGCCTAAGCCTACCACTGCCCCACCAGATAAAAAGCGGTCCCGGCTGGCCACTATAATATGAATATTATCCGGGATCCGTTTTGCCAATGTACAAAAAAAATCCCCTATCCTTGCATCTGTAAGAAGATGAAAATCATCAATAAAAATATAATAATCTGTTTCGCCTGCCAGAAGGTGGCTGAGATCATCTGCAAACAGACCGCCACTTGCCAGATCCGAAGGACACTCGTATTCCTCGAAAAAGTTAAAACCTGCAAACCGGAAGGCATTCTGCACGCTTTTCCAGAAAATAGGAAGGTTATTGGTGTAAATGCTGATGCGGATCACTACTGCACCACCCTTTTTCACCCGCTCATTTAAATACCAGTTTACAGCTGTAGTCTTGCCGTAACCCATAGGAGCCACTACTGTTGTCAGGGTGCATCTGGAGATCGGCCGCAGTTTCTCTTGTAAGCGTTCTGATATGTAAATGGTATTCAGATCATTTTTCTTTCTTGGCATTTTTCATTCCCCTCCCCGGTTTTCCCCTTTAAAAATACATTCTGTTTTTATTCTAACATGAAATCTTTCTAATGGGAAGAAACGAAAAAATACAAAAAAGAGCATGAACGAACGTAAGAACAAATGTTCTTTATTTTATCTATACTTTTTAAGAAATTCATGGTATACTTTTTACAAATTTCTATGGATTTCTGCAAAGAGAAAGGAAGGAATTTGAGATTTCATGGATCATTTTAAATTAGTATCTGAATATAAACCTACTGGTGACCAGCCCCAGGCTATTGAACAGCTGGTAAAAGGCTTTAAAGAAGGAAATCAGTTTGAGACACTTTTAGGCGTTACCGGTTCTGGCAAGACATTTACCATGGCAAATGTGATCCAGCAGTTAAACCGTCCTACCCTCATCATTGCCCATAATAAAACACTGGCAGCCCAGCTTTATTCTGAAATGAAGGAATTTTTCCCGGAAAACGCTGTAGAATATTTTGTTTCCTACTACGATTATTATCAGCCGGAAGCCTATGTTCCTTCCACTGATACCTACATTGAAAAGGACTCTTCTATTAACGACGAGATCGACAAGCTGCGTCATTCTGCCACTGCTGCTCTTTCTGAGCGCCGGGATGTGGTGATCGTGGCTTCTGTTTCCTGTATCTATGGTCTTGGAAGTCCCATTGATTATCAGAACATGGTCATTTCCCTGCGGCCGGGTATGGAAAAAGACCGGGATGATGTGATAAAAAAGCTGATCGAGATCCAGTATGACCGCAATGATATGGATTTTAAGCGTGGTACCTTCCGTGTAAAAGGGGATGTAGTTGACATTTTCCCGGCTTATTCTGACAGTGAAGCCTACAGGATTGAATTTTTCGGTGATGAGGTAGACCGGATCATGGAAATTGATACAGTGACCGGAGAGATCAAAGCACAGTTAGGCCACGTAGCTATTTTCCCTGCTTCCCACTACGTTGTTCCCAAGGAGAAAATGTTAGAGGCAACAGAACACATTTTAGAGGAATTAAAGGAACGGGTGGCATATTTTAAAAGCGAAGACAAGCTTTTAGAAGCCCAGCGCATTTCTGAGCGCACCAATTTTGATGTGGAAATGATGCGGGAAACGGGATTCTGCTCCGGTATTGAAAACTATTCCAGACATTTAACCGGCCTGGCGCCTGGAGAACCGCCTTGTACACTGATCGACTATTTCCCGGAAGATTTCCTTATCATTGTGGATGAGTCCCACATTACACTGCCACAGGTGCGGGGAATGTATGCCGGTGACCGCTCCCGCAAGTCTACACTGGTAAACTACGGTTTCCGCCTGCCATCTGCGTTGGACAACCGTCCCTTGAATTTTGAAGAATTTGAAGGAAAGATCAACCAGATGATGTTCGTATCTGCTACTCCTTCTGACTATGAAAAAGACCACGAATTGCTGCGTGCAGAGCAGATCATCCGTCCTACCGGGCTTTTGGATCCTGAGATTTCTGTCCGGCCTGTAGAAGGTCAGATCGATGACCTGATCTCCGAAGTAAACAAAGAAACGGCCGCCCATCATAAGGTTCTTATTACTACTCTTACCAAACGAATGGCAGAAGACCTTACAGATTATATGCGTGAAGCGGGCATCCGGGTCAAATATCTCCACTCTGATATTGATACCTTAGAGCGTGCCCAGATCATCCGTGATATGCGTCTGGATGTTTTTGATGTCCTGGTTGGTATTAACCTGCTGCGTGAAGGTTTGGATATCCCGGAGATCACACTGGTTGCCATTTTAGATGCAGATAAGGAAGGCTTTCTCCGTTCAGAAACTTCCCTGATCCAGACCATTGGCCGCGCCGCCCGGAACTCTGAAGGCCATGTGATCATGTATGCTGATACTATTACTGATTCCATGAGAAAAGCTATTGAGGAAACAGAGCGCCGCCGCAAGATCCAGCAGAAGTACAATGAAGAACATGGCATCACTCCTACTACTATCAAAAAAGCAGTCCGTGATCTGATCGCCATTTCCAAGGCTGTGGAAAATCCCCATGCTGCTGATACCAAAAATCCTGAGTCCATGGATGAAAAGGAATTAAAGAAATTGGCAAAAGAATTAGAAAAGAAGATGCGCCAGGCTGCAGCAGAGCTGAATTTCGAGGAAGCCGCAAGCCTGCGTGACCGCATGATCGAAGTAAAGAAAATGCTGCTTGATATGGAATGAGTACAGCAAGGAGACTTGGCTGCAACGCAGACCTTTGCTTTTGGCAAGCCATTCATGGGCAAACAGCCTGCATAAACAGGCGGTAAAGTACATGAGCGGGGATCTGCCAATAGATCTATGATAAAATTTCAAGATATACAGGAGAATTTACACTATGGAAACAAAACTTGTCCTTTTAGGAACCGGAACCCCAAACGCCTGCCCCAATGCCAGCGGACCTGCTTCTGCTGTAGTTGTTGGTGACAGAGCTTATCTGGTAGATTTTGGCCCCGGCGTAGTACGTCAGGCTTCTAAAGCTTATTTTAACGGCATTGATGCCCTCCGTCCTGACCGCCTTACAGTGGCTTTTTCCACCCATCTGCATACAGACCACACTGCTGGATACCCGGATCTTATTTTCACCCCCTGGGTCTTAGAACGGCCTGTACCGTTAAAGGTCGTTGGCCCAAAAGGCTTAAAGCATATGACCAAACACATTTTAATGGCCTATGAAACAGATATTGATTTCCGCATCCATGGCTTTGAAAAAGCAAATGAACAGGGATATCAGGTAGATGTAACAGAAATTGAAGAACCAGGTATCGTTTATAAAGATGACCGTGTCACTGTGGAAGCATTTCCAGTGAGTCACGGGACACTCATCAGCTACGGTTATAAATTTGTTACTGCTGACCGCACCATTGTAATCTCCGGAGATACCGCCCCGTTAGACATTGTTGCAGAAAAAGCTGCCGGCTGTGATATCCTTCTTCATGAAGTAGAATACAGCGCCGGTATCGCCTGCAGAGAACCAAAATGGCAGAAATACCACCAAGAAGTCCACACATTAAGCACTGACCTGGCGAAAGTGGCTGAAAAAGCCAAACCAAAGCTTCTTGTCACCTACCACCGCATCTATCACATGAACATCCAGGATAATCATATTAATCTGGAAGCAGAAATGCGCCGCAGGGATGAGGCTATTTTAGACGAGATCCGGGCAGCCGGTTATGATGGAATGACAGTAAATGGACGGGATCTGGAGGTGTTTTAATTTTTAAAGATCCGCTGCCTTCTGTGGTCGGTCTTATTGGTATTGCCATTATCGTTGCAGGCATGACCGGGAATAGTTTATGTCAGTAAGAAGGGCATGTGAGCAGTCCCCTGGCGGCCCGCTCACTCTTTTTCCCCACAGACAGACTGTAAATATTTTTCACGGATCCATCACGGGATAACTGTACATTACTGCCGCGGAAGTTGTTAAAAGAAAGCCGTAGCTGGTTGTTGGTGCTGGTGTCTTTGAATGGGATGTGGTGCTCATCAAGCAAGTTTTTTGCAGTGAAAAACTTTGTTAGATTCATGGTGGTGTAGACTTCTACATATTTTTTGAACAAATACATCAGCCTCCTTCTGGGTGTGAGGTACCAAATCTATGTCGCAACATAGCTTCCACCACAGACTTCGGACTGTACATAGAATAATATTCGTCCCCAGACTGACGATGGGCACCGATTCCAATTATGACCATAAGAGTGGGCAGATAGCAACTTTTATATATATGATCTATTTATTCTGACTTATCTGATAAACGATCAATTTTATCTTTCAGTGACCGCATCTCCTCCAAAATAAGCACGGTGCATCCAACGATAAGCCCTGCTAAAAGGATAAGGCCTCCGTAAATGGGATATAAAAAAGACTCCGCCACACCGCCTCCAAGCACATTAGAAAGTAATCCCCATAGTCCTGCACCTGGAAAAATCATCAAAATAAACATGGCAACCATAGATATCACAACTTTACTCATTGTCCATTACCTCCCATAAAAGCATCTACTGCTTCTTTTAACCTAGCAAGATCTGTTCCACCACCGTAGTTCAACACCACCAGACGTCTTTTGTCTTTTAATATCACTTCATCCATAGCTGGTGCCGGATCATATTTAGCGGCATCCCTTTGAATATCGTTTTCCTCTGGATCAGATTTTATCCCGTTTTTGCAGACCATATACCGGTACCAGAACACTTCCACATCCTCTGGAAGCGCTCCAACCTCTGCCGGAACTTCCATTTCTATCTGCTCCCACAGTCTTGTCATATCCTTTGGATAACATTCACTGGTTTTGTTGATGATCCAGGGAATAGGGCTTGTATACACGGTGACACCGATGGGTTTGTCAATGCTCTTTCCTCTGAAATCACCTTCTTCATAACTTGCAAATATGGTCTGTTTTCTCCCTGTTTCCAGCTCTTCTTCTCCAAGGAAATGAGTCGCTACTCCGTTGCACAAAGGGATCAGGATCATGTATGCAACCCCGACTCCAACCAGGTAGGTCACCCAGTCATCCCTGTTATCTCCACTGCCATTTTTCCTTACCCATTTTCTTACAAAAAGGGCGATGAATAACATGAGAACTAAAGAAAGCATAAAGGTGATCTGCGCTTTCACAGAAGATAGAAACGCCAATGCCACAACCCCCAGTATCAGAATCACGTCACTCAGCAAAATATGCTTTTTACATTTTATGATCCGTTTAAAATCCAATTTCGGAAGCGGCTCTCCTTTCTTTAAAGCTACCGTATTTCCATGGCTCCAGCGAAACATCTGCACATAAGATACAGTCCAGGAAATGCTCATGCCAATTAACAACAGGATCAATAAAATCTTCATGGAATCTGCAAACAATTTTCCTGGATTTTGCAGATACCGATACACGGACCAAATTTCTAATACAACTAATATAGGATAAAAAATTTTCACCCACCAGTTCCATGAAAGAGATCTCTGGAGTTGAAACTGTTTCTCTTCTTTCATATCGCCGACCCGTTTTACTGCATCATCAGTCGTATAAAATATCTGCCAATAAGTGCTGCTGCACTGAACTTTCCAGCCTGCTTCTTCACATTGCTGTCGAAGCTGCCCCGCTTTCCAGTCATCTGTGCCTGTAAGAGAAGAGCTTTCCGGCACTAGGAGAGCGACATATCTGCGTTTTTCCGGCTGACCCTTATGAAATTTCATCACAGCACCGCCAACACTTTCCAAAAACCAGCCCTTAAGCGCCATTTCTTCCAGATATTGTCCAAAAGCATCTGCTTCCCATAACTGAAATGTCCACCAGATCCGTTTCTTTTGCTCCATAGGCTCATCCCCTTCCCACAAAACAGGACTGTTTTCTCCCATTTATATCTATCATCATTATAGATATAAATATAACTGCCTGACAAGAAAGAGGAACTTACCATTTTCTTACATATATTCTAATATTTCTTCCAGATTTTTCCTTGGCCTTGGATACGGTTTTTCTGCTGCATATCCCACTGCTACAGCTCCTATTAACTGCCCCTTAGAAGGGATCACTTCCACCATATCATTATAGGCAAAACAGGTATTGGCGATCCACAGAGTCCCAAGCCCCAGTTGGGTAGCTTTCAAAAGCATATTCTGGATTGAAGCCCCAATAGATAAGGAATCGCAGATCTCTGCCAGTCTTTCATCAGCGTTTACAGGCTCATAAGGCGATCTTCCATCCGGATCCATAACAATGATCGTAACCGGTGCTTTCCTCATAATAGAAAGTGTCTGAAATGCACCCGGCAAAGCAAATGCTGAACCTGGCAGCAGGCAGTGTTCCTTCTTTTCCCTTTCCAGCCCCCGTTCCATAGCTGAAAGCAGCTCTTCTTTTGCTTTTCCTTCATATACCAGATATTTCCATGGCTGGCGGTTTTTGGCTGACGGAGCCAGTGACGCTGCTTTTACAATAGCTTTTATCTGGTCATGACTGACTTTCTGGTCTGTATATTTACGGATTTATGTGATTGCTGAACAGATGATCTTATGATATACTGATGAAACGGAAAGTCAGAACACATCTAAGGCGGCCTACCCTCCACCATGGAGGGGCTTACCCTCCAACTCTACGGAAGGAGGGCGATGCCAATGTACGTTACATATTCGGATCTGATCCAGATAGGTATCTTCATTGTTGCACTTATTGGTCTCATTTATGAGATTTTTAAGGATAAAAAATAGCCGCCACTACCACCAATAGTGACGGCGAGTCTCGCATGAGACTTAACGTAAATATTGTAGGGTAGGCCGTGTGTTTCTGACTTTCCCTTTTCATATTTAATATAACATACTTTTTCTCCGTAGTCAAATTGTAAATAAACCATAACTCGGATCTTAACCTGCCACTGATGTCCTATTTTTTGAGTTACTTTTCCGCTTTTTTCTCTCTATCTTAGCTTTTTGTCTCTTTTTCTGGATTAATCGTGAACTTTGAATTATACAGAAAGCTACTTATAAAGACTTTACCCACTTTTCGATTTCCTGCTTATTTGCTCTGTTAAGAAGCTTTCCTTCTACGATCTCAGCTCCCGGTGCAGATGGTTTTAATTCTTTCACTGTATTGCCAAAGCCGCTTCCACCAGATGTTGCAAACAGCACGATCTTTTTACCGGAAAAATCATATTTTTCCAGAAATGTATTTACAATGGTAGGCGCTACATACCACCAGATTGGAAATCCCAGGATAATAGTATCATATTCTTTAATATGAGCATCTGTATCTGTAATCTCCGGGCGGATCTTCTTGTTGCTCATCTCTACACTGCTTCTGGACTTCTTGTTCATCCAGTTTAAATCGTCACTTGTATATAATTCCTTTGGTGTGATCTCATACAGAGAAAAATCTCCGACTTCTGCTATCATTTCTGCTATTTTTCTGGTTGTTCCGCTTGCACTGAAATACACTACTAATGTTTTATTCATGACTATTACCTCCTACCAAATGATCGTCTACTTTTCCTCCTCAGGATACGTAAAATTCCATGACCTTCTGAACTCTGTCATCAGATCCATTACATCCTTCGTATAATCCAGATGCATACAGGAAACATCTCCGGCAATGGCCTTCTCCATATCAGAAAGCTCATAAGCCAGTGCATCCTCATGTGCCCCTGCTTTTATCACCTGTATCTCTCCTGTTTCCGCATCCACGATTTTCGCCTCCCAGGCTCTTGGATACTCCATGACCTCAATATAGCCCTTTTCACAGGACACCATACCACGTTTTGGCTGTTTAGAGTGCATAGACAGCATCACTGTGGCCATCTGCCCCTCTTTATTACTTAAAAGCAGACCTGCCTGCTCATCTACTCCAGTAGGTGCTGCCTTCATCTGGGATAATAACTGATCCGGCTTCGAATCCATAAACCACCGGATAAAAGAAAGGGCATACACACCAATATCCAGCATGGCACCACCCGCCAGATTCCGGTTAAAGAAGCGGTTCTCCATGTTGTATTCCTTAAAACTACCAAAATTCATGGTGATCAGGTTCACCTTTCCCAACTTACCAGAATCCAAAATCTCCCGCAGTTTCTTATAAACTGGCATATGGAAAATGGTCATAGCCTCTGCAACAATAACGCCCTTCTCCTTTGCCATTTCCAATGCCTCATCCAGTTCCCCACTATTTAAAGTAATGGATTTCTCCACTAGAATGTGTTTCCCGTTCTCAATGGCCTTCTTCATAAACCTGATATGAGTATTATGAGGGGTTGTAATATAGATCACGTCCACTTCCGGATCCGTAAACATTTCATTATAATCTGTATACACCTTTCCAATTCCATACTTTTTCCCAAACTTTACGGCCTTTTCATAGGTCCTGTTTCCCACTGCATAAAGCTTTTTCCCATTTTTTTCCAGTGCTGCTGCCATCTCATTGGCGATCACACCTGTTCCCAGTACTGCCCAACGGATCTCTCTCATTTTATGATTTCCTTCTTGTTCACAAAGATTATACACCATCATTATACTACTTCCATTTCCTATAGCATATCCCTTTTTCTCAGCCTCCTTTTCAGCATACTTCTTTTCAGGCACAAAACCTTATATTATGATGTGGGGATCAAAAGGTATTTTGACCCTTCTGATACCGAATTGCTACGTGCTTTGCACTCCCGCAATTCTAAAAACATTCGTAATCTGCTCATTTTTCTTCAAAAAATGGCTTCTTACTCATGTTTTTGTCGGGTCCCAAGTTCAAAAATCCTACTGCAAGCAAGCTTGCATCGGATTTTCGGCCTTTTGACCCTGGTATCATATTATAAAAGCCCTGGCAATATTCACTGCCAGAGCTTCTAAATCTTTATGATCTTACTCTTTCTTAATTAATCCCTGTCATTCAGATAACCTGGTTCATTATAAATAAGAGCCATAAACTCCACATCAGAATCGGAATTATTCTCAATGCTGTGATACTGTCCTACTTCAATAATACAGCAGTCACCAGGGCCAACCTTGGTCACAGACTTGTCATTATCAATAAAATCTGCTTCACCCTTTAAAATATAATATGGCTCAGTATCATGTACATGCTGATGCCAGCCTACACTTGCACCTGGAGGAAGAACAACCTTAGCATACAGTCTGCCGTGTCCTAACAGCTCCTCCTTAGATACAATATGATGAACATACGCTGTTCCCTTACCTCCGCCTAAATGTTCCACTTCCAGAACGTTGTCTTTACGAATCATTGTCATGTCCTCCTGTTGAATATAATCCTGAAGCAATTTGAAACATTTTACTGCTTATCTTTTCTCATTATACTCTATTTTTCTCATTTTTCCAAGAACAGGATATAAGTTTTCTCTTACCATATATGTCTGAAAGATTTTTCCCATCAGTTCGCCTTTTCATACACACTAAATCCATCTCTTCCGCCCCGTTTCACCTGATACAGCGCTGTATCTGCATGACGGTAAAGCTCCATAAATGCAGTACCATGATCCGGCGAATAGGCAATTCCTACACTGATGGTAATACCGCTTCCGGCCAGCTCAGGTATCTGAAGGGCTCTTACCTCATTGATCAGCTTTTTCGCACGGTCCTTTGCTATTTCCACATCTTTGATATTACAGATCAGAACCATAAATTCATCACCACCGATACGGCCTACAATATCCTTCTCCCTGAACTGTTTTGCAAGAAGACGTCCAAAAATCTTTAAGACCTTATCCCCTACCATATGTCCGTATGTATCATTAACCTGCTTAAAATAGTCCACATCCATGATCATAAGAGCATTGCATCTGTCTTTTCCATTTTCTTCCAGGAAGTGGTCGATCATATCCTGGGTTGTCTTTTTATTCAAAAGACCGGTAAGTGCATCTCTCTGGGCTCGTTTTAAAAGCCTTGACTTTTCCTGTCGGTTCTTATAAATAATATAAAAGATGACCACTGTCACCAGCATGCTAAAGATAATAATAAAAGTGATCTCATATTCCCTGATAAAATCATAAGATGCTTCTGCTGCTTTAACAGGAACAATATAACCGATCATCCAGTCATTCATCCCCAGGGGTGCGTAAGCAATATAATAAGATGTCTTTTTTTCTTCAGTCAGCCGAAACTGGCAGATACCGTCTTTCCCATCTGCAAAATCAGCTTTTACCTTCTGGATGGAAGCTGCCTTGATCTTATAATTGTCAAAATACTCGAATATATTGGCGAAAAATCCTTCCAATTCCTGATCTGTATAGACACGGTCATAGGCGATCACCTTTCCATCTTTGTCCGTAATAAGGCAGTAACCTTCTCCGTTAAACAGATCATCAAACATCATACGGCTTAAAGCAGTCACATTATAAGAGCCCCCCAGGACACCGATCACTTCATTTTCCTTACAGACCGGTACTCCAAGTACAACTCTGACCTCATGATCCACACTGCTTTCTATAGGATCACTTAATGTCTGGCTTCCACCAAATGCCTCCTGAAAATAGCTTCTATGGAATACATTTTTTATATCTCCTGTATCATAATGAGCTGTGCCATCTGCTTCGATCAGCGCCATCCGCTCTAAATCTGTCTTGTTATGGATCGTCACCAGGGAATCCAGATTTGCCTCTGAAAGAAGATCCTCTTCTTTTGCCATCTCTTCTGCTATCTCATTCAGATACTGATAGTGAATACTTAAGATCGTCCGTAAATGTTCACTTTGACGTGAGACATTATTCATCATAGCCTGTCTGGAATTTCTTCCTATAGAAGACTGTATACAGCCAAAGAATATCATGATCCCTAAAATAACTGATGATACAAACAATCCCATCACTATTGTATAACTTTTTAAATGAGCAGCTTTTCTTTTCATTCTTTTTACACCCCCCCCCC
>ERZ773248.178-NODE-178-length-94835-cov-7.978645_pt1 | contig 94835 bp, 74 predicted proteins | sample MGYA00580518_ERZ773248 | MGnify/ENA primary metagenome ERZ773248 (study PRJEB29015, sample SAMEA2737762) | human gut metagenome | biome: human gut; feature: human-associated habitat; material: faeces | place: China | collected 2012 ...
TTCGCCCTGGCGACATTGTAACCGTAAATGTGGACCGCGTCATGATCCACGACATCTTTATTCCGTTTGTAGCTGAAAAGTTCGAAGAGATGGGATTCAAGAAGCTGTGGGACCCGGACAAGGTTGTTCTGATCTATGATCATCTGGTTCCTGCCAGCCAGGTGGATGACACCAGGCATTTTCATGTTGGAAATGCATTTGCTGAGAAATATGGCATGAAACATGTACACAGAAGCGATGGCATCTGCCATCAGCTTATGACTGAAGCCCTGTATGTAAAGCCAGGAAATATTGTATTCGGAACCGACAGCCACACCACCACATACGGCTGTGTGGGCGCTTTTTCTTCCGGTATCGGTTACACCGAGATGGCAAGTATTCTCGGAACCGGCACCATGTGGATCAAAGTACCGCAGACCATCAAAGTGGTGATTGAAGGAAAGCTTCCTTCTAATGTAACTTCCAAAGATATCATCCTGACTTTGATCGGAGATCTCCGCGCAGACGGTGCGACCTATCAGGCTCTGGAGTTTTCCGGTGATACTGTGAAAAATATGAGTGTTGCCAGCCGTATGACCATGTCAAATATGGCTATCGAGGCAGGAGCAAAATGTGCCCTGTTCACACCGGATGAGAAGACCGCAGAATACTGCCAGATCGAGCTTACTGATGCAGAACGTTCACTGGTTGGTGATCCGGATGCTGAATATGTCCGCACCATCCACTACAATGCAGAGGATTTCGTACCGGTACTTGCCTGCCCGTCTCAGGTGGACAACATCCATCCAGTCAGCGAGCTTATTGGCACTTCCATTGATCAGGTGTTTATTGGTTCCTGTACCAATGGCCGTCTGGAGGATCTTCAGCGCGCAGCCGCTGTACTGAAAGGCAAAAAAGTGGCTCCGTTCACCAAACTGATCGTGACTCCTGCCAGCCGTAAGATCTACGAGCAGGCTCTGGCAGACGGAACACTTCTTACACTGGCAGAAGCCGGTGCCATGATCACTCACCCAAGCTGCGGTCTGTGCTGCGGCCGTACTGGCGGTATTCTGACCGATGGCGAGCGTGTGGTAGCCACCAATAACCGTAACTTCCTGGGACGTATGGGAACCTCGAAAGTGGAGATCTTCCTCGCTTCCCCAGTCACTGCTGCAGCCTGTGCAGTTGCGGGTAAGATCGTAGTTCCGGAAGTGCAGTAAAAACTTCAAGTATATAACCAGAAATCATACATAGAAAGCGAGTGCGGGAATCGTATGAGCTCGTATGCATACAGATTCCCACGCCCGCTTTTATTTCATAATCTCTGGTTATTTTTTAATTCTTACTACATTTCCGTCTACACTGAGTCCTTTGATACTTCTCAGGAAACCAGATACCCGGCTATATCCATAGTCCTTCAAGTCAAATCCATTATACCGGTTCTTCAGTTCTTCATTGATCATGGCAAGATTATCTACCGTTCCCCCATTTTTCTGAATGATTGAGAGAATCTCTTTTTCAATCTTTTCTCTGGAAACTTTCTCCATCTTACCAACCCGGTAATTGTTATTTTCCCGGTGTACCCGAAGGATAGGCAGTTCCTGCGTCAAAAAGACACTCAACTTGGAATACCCATAATTTCGCACATCAAAGTCCGGAAACTTATCAGACAGCCGCTGTCCCACCAACGCCAGGTCTACTTCTCCTCCAACCTCATTCAAGAGAGATAGAATCGCATTTTCCACATTTTCAATGCTGGTGACACTATCATCTCCACTTGAACCTGTCTGAGATGTGGATACATGACTGTTATCCTTGCCTGCATCATTGATCAGATTCAGATGGACAAATTTGTTGCAAGCCCTGGTCAGTGCAAGTGGCGTCTTGGATTCTCCCATACCAAGCACATACTTCTTCTCCTCCCTGAGCCGCATGGCCAGTCTGGTAAAGTCGCTGTCACTGGTTACCAGACAGAATCCGTCCACCTTATTCTGGTAAAGCAGATCCATAGCATCAATAACCATAGCCATATCCGTGCTGTTTTTGCCGGATGTGTAGGAAAACTGCTGAATCGGCGTCACCGAATACTCCAGCAGAATATTTTCCTTCCAGCCAGACTCTTTGGACCAGTTGCCGTAGATCCTCCTGCAGGAAGCAAATCCATATTTCTCCAGCTCGTCAAAAATCACCTGTACATATCTGGCGCTGACATTTTCCGCATCGATCAGCACCGCAAACTGCATCTTTTCTTCCCGTTCCATCACATTCTCCATCGCTTTATGCCTTCGGGGAGTCGGCCACTTCAATGGTCTCTCCTGCGATCCGCAACAGATCCTCGATCTCTTCCAGAGACATATCCAGATAAAGGGACAGTTCATCCGGAGATACCTGTCTGCCCAGATCCTCGGTCAGCTCACTTATAGCATCTGCCATCTTGTTCAGCTTCTCTGTAATCTCGTCACCGGTGCTCTTCTCTCCCTCCTGCTCATCCAGAGCAGAACGGATCGCATGGCGGATCTCCTTTTCCAGATGTTCCTCAGAAGTCAGTCCTTCTTCCATAAGTCCCAATGTGTCCAGTCCGATCAGCAATCCGATATTTCCTTCCTGGATCAGGTCCTGGATCATCATTCCCCGATGAGCATAGTCTTCCGCAATCTCCAGCACCCAATTCATATAATGCTCAGCCAGGCGATGTTTTGCCTGCACATCACCATCTGCTGCCTTCGCAAACAGTCCAGCTTTTTCTTCTTCCGCACACTGTCGAAAAGCCTTCCGATCCTTTTCATACTGCTTCAAAAATTCCTGTTCTTCCTGGGAATAAGGTGTATCCTCCACCTTGGGAAGTTCTGCTCCCTCCACATGAATATGCTTGGAAGCCAGATACGCATACACCAGTTTCATCTGCTCTTCGCCAAGATCCATATCCTCCAGAAATTCCTTCACATCTGCTTTGGTAAGTTTCCTGTCTTTTGTCTCTGCACTGGCTGCCAGCGCCGCCAATGCTGTCTTAAATTTTGTCTGTTGATCCATCTTCTATCCTCTTTTCTATGAATTTTGGTCCTTTTTCTGGTTTAATGATACAATAAACACGGTGGATAATACAAATACAAATCCAATCAGGTCAATCATCTGAAACTCTACTTTCAGCCACAGCACAGAGATCACCGTTGCTGCCACAGGCTCTACACACGCAAGCATGCTCGCATTGGTTGCTCCTACCATCTGCACACCTGTCAGGTAGCAGTAAAATGCCAGAATCGTTCCCAGCAAAATGATGACTGCCAGTGCCAGAATGGTCTCCCCATCCACAACAGGATGGATCTTCCATGGCTGCCGCAGCACTGTCAACGCCAGACCGCCGATAAACATACCCCATCCGATGGTCAGAAGTGTCGTATATTTTTTCATCAAATATGCAGGCTGTAACGTGTAAACAACCAGTGCTACCGCCGCCACCATTCCCCAAAACAATGCCTGTGGCAGAATTGCCAGTTCTGACGGATTTCCATGGGTTGCCAGAATAAATGTTCCGAACATAGAGCAGAACAATGCAACCACCTCATATATTTTCGGTCTTCTGCGGTTCCGAATACACAGATACACAAGGATCATGGCCGGTCCTGTGTACTGCAGCACCGTGGCTGTTCCTGCGTTGGAATACTGGATCGTTGTGAAATACCCGTATTGACAAAGCATCATGCCAATAAGCGCAAAGATCAGAATGTCCCGCCGCCCCCGCGCTTCTCTCCACATGGCAAATACATTTTCTCTGTCTTTGATGAATAACAGAAGCAGAATCAATGCTCCGGCTCCGGTCAGTCGGATCGGTACCAGCCAGTCCGATGTCACTTCTTTATATTGAAACAAAAACTGGCCACAGCTTCCGCACAATCCCCAGAATACAGCACCTGTCAAAGTCATAATAATCCCCAATGCCTGTCTGTTCTTTTCCGTATTCATCTCTTCTGCCTCCTGAATGGGTCTGTAACATAAATCTCTGCCCATCATACCTTATCTATGAAAAAAAATCCAGTCCCTGACTTCCTTTCATAATTTTCAGAATTTTTGAATCCACCGAAGATGGTATCTTATGCACCTACACGGAAAAAGATACGGTCTGCACCTGCACAGCTCAGGCTGTTCTGATCGCTACCGGTCGAAAACCTTATACAGCCGGTCTGTTTGCTGATGGCCTTGCTCCTTCCATGGAACGAGGACGGATCCTGACTGATGAACATTTTCAGACCAGCATTTCCGGCATCTATGCCATCGGCGATGTAAACGGAAAGCTGCAGCTGGCACATGCTGCTACTGCTCAGGGACTCCATGCGGTCCATCACATCGCTGCCAGATCCACATCCGATACAGATAGTTGTTCTGTCTCCCGGTCAGTTGAGCCGCTTCTTGATCTCGTTCCATCCTGCATCTATGCTACTCCTGAGATCGCATCTGTCGGACTGACACTGGATCAGGCAAAGGAACAGGGACTTGCTGCTAAGAGCCACAAGATCTTAAGCTCTGCCAACGGAAAATCTGTATTATCCCTTCAGGAACGCGGCTTAATGAAGGTAATCTATCTGGAAGAAACCCATGTGATCATCGGTGCCCAGCTTCTCTGCGCCCGGGCTACAGATATGATCAGCGAATTTGCCGTTGCCATTGCTCAAAAACTCACTCTGGAAGAAATGGCCTCTGTGATCCGCCCTCATCCTTCCTTCAGTGAAATGATCACTCAAGTCACAACTTTGTAGGCAGTTTCATAGTTTATAAAAAAGCCTGGAAAGGTTTGTGCATTCTATGGCAACAAAAATTGTGATCGATGCCGGACATAATGGACTCAGTGATCCCGGTGCTGTCTATAATGGCCGCCGTGAAAGTGATGATACGCTCCGTCTTGCCATGGCAGTGGGCGAAATTCTCTCCCGCAGCGGATATGATGTGGACTATACCAGAACCGGAAATATCAATCAATCGGTGATTCAGAAAGCCCAGCTTGCCAACGATACAGATGCGGATCTCTTTATCTCCATTCATCGGAATATGAGTGAGGTTCCAGGCAGCTACCATGGTGTCCAGTCTCTGGTCTATGACTTAAACGGGCAGAAACTCACCATGGCAGAGGCCATCAATAAGAATCTGGAAGGCGTAGGCTTCCGGAATATTAACGTGGAGGCACGGCCGAATCTGGCAGTACTTCGCCGGACAAAGATGCCTGCGATCCTTGTAGAAGTGGGATTTATCGACAATGCTGAAGACAATAAGCTCTTCGACACCCGCCTCGACGAGATCGCCCAGGCTATCGCCGATGGCATCATGGATACGCTGACTTCCATTGAGAATGAAGCTTCTGACGGTCAGCCTGCTGCGGAAAAACCAGTTGACCGTCCTCTCTACCGGGTACAGGTGGGCGCTTTTTATAACCTGCAGAATGCCATCGATCTGGAGCAGGAGCTGAAGCGGATGGGCTATAATACCTGGATCGTAACTGCATAAATAAATTTATGCTATACCCAAAAATTAAGGGGAGTAAAATCATTCAAAATGATTTTACTCCCCAATAATTTGCTGCTCACTATTTATTTGCTTTGCGTACTTCTTTTTTTGCTTCCATATTGGATACGACCATGGTACAAGCTGCATCACCGGTAATATTAACGGTTGTCCGACCCATATCGAAGATACGGTCAACACCTGCTACCAGCGCGATACCATCGATTGGAAGTCCAACAGAGGTCAGTACCATTGCCAGCATAACCATACCTGCTCCCGGTACACCTGCGGTTCCGATGGAAGCCAAAGTTGCGGTCAGGACAATGGTCAGCATCTGCGGCAGAGTCAGCTGAATACCATAGCAGGATGCGATAAAAATCGCACATACGCCCTGATAGATAGCAGTACCATCCATGTTGATAGTTGCTCCCAGCGGAAGAACGAAGGAAGCGATCTCACGTTTTGCACCAAGCTTCTCGGTACAGCTTAAGTTGATCGGCAGAGTTCCCACAGAAGATGCACTGGAAAATGCAAACATAATCGCCGGCATCATTCCTTTGAAGAATTTCACAGGACTCATGCCGCCCAGTGTGCTGACTGTCAGAGAGTAAACAACCACTGCATGTACAAAATAGCAGATATAAGCAGCCAGCAGTACCATAGCCAGAGAACCGATGATGGTCGGACCATTGGATGCAATAACCGGGCACAGCAGGCAGAACACACCGATCGGTGATAACTTCAGGATCATTTCCATACATTTCATAAAGATCTCATTCAGATCGTTAAATGCATTTACCACACGGACATTTTTCTCACCCACCAGAATAATGGCAAAACCAAGAATAATAGCCATCACGATGACCTGAAGCATATTCGCCTCTACCATTGGAGAGATGAAGTTGGACGGAAAAATATTTACCAGAGTATCCATAAAGGAGGTTGCCTCTGCAGCCTCATAGGACAGATCCGTGGTTGCAACCACCGGGAACATTCCCTTGAACAGATTACCGCCAACCAGTCCGATGGTTACGGCAAATGCAGTAGTGCACAGATAAAAGACAACGGTTTTCAGTCCGATAGATCCGACTTTCTTGATATCACTCATGGAAATGATACCACACATGATGGAGAACAGAACGATCGGGCACACAATAAATTTGATCAGGTTCAGGAAGATCGTTCCGAACGGTTTAATATAGTTGTTTGCAAAATCTGCATAATTCTGCATCAGCAGACCTGCAATAATGGCCAGTATCAGTGCAATAAAGATCTGCATGGCCAGCGACATTTTCTTCTTTTTTTTCATGAGTATTTCCTCGCTTCCCTCTTGTAGTTTACATAATGAAAAAAAGATGACATTGTAAAATTATTTGCAATGTCATCTTCGTCATCACCGATATAGGATTATATCATGTTGATCTTATGGTTGCAAGATGGAATTCCATCCCATTTTATTTGGTTTTCAGCTCTGCTGTCAGGATCTCTTCTTTTCTATCCAGAATCTCATCAGAGAGAAGCTGCTTTTCCACATTTTCAAAGCCAAGCCGCTCGATGGTATTGGCAAAACGCTCACCCACATAGCCCTGGTCACGATACAGAAGGATTGCTTTCTCGATCACGTTCAGTGCCTCATCCTTGCTGGTAAAGATCTTGCCAAGTGCACGTCCCTGGGACACCTGTTTTCCCCAGCGTCCGCCGATATAGATCTTAAATCCATACTGACCATCCACGATAGAATCAAAACGGCAATGCCCGATACAGCGGCCGCAATGGTTACATTTCTCCTCATCTCTTACCAGAACACCATCGATCACCTTTGACGCACCAATCGGACAGGCTGCCTCAATAGCGCATTTTTTACAGCCTTTGCAAAGCTCTTTATGAAATTCCGGGATTCTCTGACCGATGATTCCCAGATCATTCAGGTTCGGTTTTACACAGTTATTCGGGCATCCACCTACTGCGATCTTGAATTTATGCGGCAATTTGATGTCATGATAAGCCACATAAAAACGATGATGGATCTCCTCAGAGATACCAAAGGAATCCAGCAGACCATACTGACAGGTGGTTCCCTTACAGGACACGATCGGTCTTACCTTCGGACCGGTTCCTCCGGTGGTCAGTCCTTCTTTTGCGATAAACTCACGGAATGCTTCGATATTTTCATAAGGAATGCCCTGCACCTCCACAGTCAGTCTGGTGGTGAATGTCAGATTACCGTTTCCAAATTTTTCTGCGGCGTCTGCCAGGCATCTGTGCTGTGCCACAGTCACCTTTCCGTTCACAGTGATCACACGGGCGGAAAAGTTATCCGTTCCTTTGTTATTCAGAAATCCCAGACCCTTCAGGCGCTGCTCTTCCTCTTTGCTGATGGTTAATGCTGCCATGCTTGTCCTCCTTTATCTGCTTTGTATATTCATTTCGCCGCATCTTATGATTCCGGCTCACATATTGTCTCTATCATATCACTTGCCTATCTATTTGAAAAATGATAATATTTTATAAAAACAATAGGTTTTACCTATATATTGAGGAGGTTTTCCATGACGATCCGTCATCTTACGATTTTTCTTGCAGTTGCCGAATATGGCACCATGAGTGCTGCTGCGGAACACTTATATCTTTCTCAGCCAACGATCAGTCAGGCGATCCGGGAGTTAGAAAAGCATTACAATGGATTACTGTTTGAACGGTTAGGGAAGAAACTATACCTGACTGACCGTGGAACGCTTCTGCTCCCTCAGGCCAGGGAACTTGTGAACCGGTTCACAGAAGTGGAAGAACTGATGTTGAACCAGGGGCAGACTTCCATTCTGAAGCTTGGAAGCACACTGACCGTCGGAACCTGTCTGACTCCCACCGTTATGCTGAAACTGGAAGAAGCCACCCCCGGTCTGGAAGTCCATTCCTATGTAAGCAATACCTTAGAGATTGAACAGAAACTATTAAAATCTGAGCTGGATGCTGCGATAGTAGAAGGCGAGATCCAATCTCCGGATCTGGTAGTGATTCCCATTATTGATGATTGTCTGGTTCTTGCCGCCGGAAAACACCACCCATTTTATGAACGTAGCCTGATCTTTTCCGATGAACTGAACGGTCAGCCCTTTGCTATGCGCGAAAAAGGCAGCGGCACCCGGCAGCTTTTTGAGAATTATGCTGATAAGCATAAGCTTCTTCTTAAAGTCACCTGGGAAGCCAACTGCCCCCGTACCATTTTAAATGCGGTTCTCTATAATAAAGTGCTGTCCGTCATGTCTCTGCGACTCATGCCTCATGAGATCCGACACCAACGACTTCGAATCTTCCACAACGAAGATCTGGAATGGAACCGCACCTTTAAGCTGGTCTACCATAAAAACAAATTTCTCACACCGGCCATCTACGAGCTGGAGAAAATTCTGTGGCAATATCAGTCGATCAAACTTCCGCCAGAATGCGGGATTCTGCGAAATCGGGTCACTGATCCCTCTCCCGCAGCCGTTTAAGCCGATCACCGATCACCTTCTCATAACCAATGTCCGTGGGATGGTAGAATGTCTGTCCCACCAGTTCATCTGGCAGATACTGCTGCTTCACATAATGCTCTGGATAATCATGAGCATACTTATAGCCGATGCCATGTCCCAGCTTTTCTGCACCACCATAATGCTTATCCTGCAGATGAACCGGAACGGTGGTCGTAGTAGACTTCACCGCTGCCATGGCATCAAAGATTGCATTGCAGGCTGCATTGCTTTTAGGCGCACCTGCCACATAAGAAGCGGCCTGGGACAAGATGATCTGTGCTTCCGGCATACCGATCCGCTCCACTGCCTGAGCTGCTGCCACCGCCACCTGAATGGCCTGTGGATCTGCATTTCCCACATCCTCCGATGCGCAGATCATGATCCTGCGGGCAATAAATTTAATATCTTCCCCGGCATACAGCATTTTCGCCAGATAAAAGACCGCCGCATCCGGATCCGATCCCCTCATACTCTTGATAAATGCCGAGATCGTATCATAATGATTATCTCCGCCTTTGTCATAGCGGACCACTTTTTTCTGAATACACTGAGATGCCACCTCCAGCGTAATATGGATCTTTCCATCCTCACTTTTCTCTGTAGTCAGAATTCCAAGCTCCAGCGCATTTAACGCATTTCTTGCATCTCCTCCGGCAATATCTGCCAGAAAATCCAGCGCATCCTCATCTGCCACCGCCTGGTAGGCACCCATGCCCTTTTCCATGTCAGTAAGTGCACGCTTCAGAAGCTGCTTGATATCCGCAGGTTCCAGTGCTTTCAGTTCAAAGACAATCGACCGGGACAGTAATGCGCCATTTACTTCAAAATACGGATTTTCGGTGGTGGCACCAATCAGGATCAATGTACCGTCCTCCACAAAAGGAAGCAGATAATCCTGCTGACTCTTATTAAACCGGTGGATCTCATCTACAAACAGGATCGTGTGTTTGCCGTACATGCCCAGATTGTCCTTTGCCTGACGCACCACATCCTCCATATCCTTTTTACCTGCCACCGTAGCATTGATCTGGGTAAACTCTGCCTTCGTTGTATGAGCGATCACCTTTGCAATGGTGGTCTTTCCGGTTCCAGGCGGGCCATAAAAGATCACAGATCCCAGCTTATCTGCCCGGATCGCACGATAAAGCAGCTTGTCCTTTCCTATAATATGCTGCTGTCCCACGATCTCTTCCAGTGTCTCCGGCCGCATACGCGATGCCAGCGGCGCTTCGGATTTCATGGTATTAGTTCTCATATAGTCAAATAAATCCATGGTATCTTTCCTTTCTGAGTTCCCTTTTCCCTGTCAGATATGGTACAATCCCTGTATACGATCAACCATAAGAAAAAAGGAGTATAACATCTATGCAATATCAGGCAGTTGTTTTTGACATGGACGGCGTTATCTTCGATACAGAACGTCTGGTCATCGAATTCTGGAAAGAAGTAGCTAAAAAACACAATATCCCAAATATAGAACACACTTGCATTCAATGTCTTGGTACCAATCGTGTACGTACTCGGGAAATATTTCTGGAAAATTACGGTGCAGATTTTCCCTTTGATCCGTATCGTGCAGAAGTGACTGAGCTTTTTAATACTCACTATAAGGGTGTACCGCTTCCTACCAAACCCGGCATTCGTGAACTGTTAAGCTATCTTCAGGAACAGGACATCAAAGTCGGTCTTGCCTCCTCCACGGCCCAGCATCTGGTGCGTGATGAGATCGGCACTGCAGGACTTCTTCCCTATTTTCAGACACTGGTCTGCGGAGATATGGTGGAACACAGTAAACCAGCTCCTGATATTTTTCTGAAGGCCTGCGAAATTCTTAACGCAGACCCCACAAAGTCCATTGCCATTGAGGATTCTTTTAACGGCATCCGTTCTGCTCACTGCGCAGGCATGACTCCGATCATGGTTCCTGACCAGGTACAGCCGACAGATGAGATCCGCACACTTGCCTTTCATGTCATGCCAAGTCTTCTCGATGTATTAAACTGGCTGAAAACTCTCGCATAAGTGTATTATACTGATTTTCAGAAATGGATACAAGCATTACTCCAGATTCAGTTTGTTGGTCAACACATACTCCGTGATCACATGGTATACAGCTAACTGTATTCCATTTATCACCAGCATGATCAGCATATACAGGGTGATGATCAATCCTGCATTACCCGCCGTGATATTCACCAGATTATCCGGTAATATGTTCGTGACGATCATGGTGCCGATATTAGTGATGGTACTCACAGCCATATTTAAGCCAATATAAGCCAGAAATGATCCTGCCACCCGATGATCCTCCATCAACTGACCCAGAGACATAGATGCATAGAGCATATAGATTCCGCAGATGCTTGTGACGATCAGGAACAGGATTCCAAGCACGATCAGAACACCTGTGTAAGCACCAAGCTCTCCTGTCATTGATCTCCATATTACACTGAACGTATATTCCATACTGTAAAAGATCTCCTTGGAGATGCCAAGGAACAGGATCAGGCAGGAAAGTGCCGCAATCAGACCACTGATCAGATTTACAATGGCCGCCACGATCACCTTGGATACGATGAGCTGCCATACTTCCACCGGAAGGGTAAATGCCAGATAACCTTCTTCTTTCAGAAGACCGTTCCAGAATCTGCGGATCACCAGGATCAGTGTCATGATCATCATACCTACGATCACTGCCACAAATAAAATAGTGAGAATTCCAAGCAGGATCGGACCTACATATTCGGAAAACAGATTCATAAGCGGTCCGTCTGAAACGGAGATCAGATGAATCGCACCACTGAGCATCACTGCCACGATCGGAGCTACGATCCAGATTGGAATAAACACACGGATCAGAGATTTGATATCATATTTCACCAGCTTACTTAACATTCCACTCACCTCCCTCAAAGGGTACTGCCCGGAATTCCTGTCGGAACAGTTCATCTACGGACATGCCTTCTTTTTCGCGGATATCATCCACCTGTTCCTGGCGAACGATCTGTCCGTCCTTTAAAAATATGACTTCATCCAGCACCCGCTCCACATCTGCGATCAGATGGGTAGAGATCAGTACTGTGCCGTCCGGATTGTAATTATTCAAAATGGTTGACAGAATAAAATCTCTGGCTGCCGGATCCACACCGGCGATCGGTTCATCCAGCAGATACAATTTTGCCTGTCTGCTCATAACCAGTACCAGCTGTACCTTCTCTTTGTTTCCTTTTGACAGAGTCTTCATCTTCAACTTCGTATCAATTCCAAGTTCCTGACACATCTTTTCCGCCCGTGCCCGGTCAAAATCCTCATAAAAATCTTTAAACAGCTCCAGCAGATCTGTAATCTTCATCCAGTCTGCAAAATAAGGCTTGTCCGGAAGATAACTGATCACTGATTTGGTATGTATGCCCGGCTCCTCCCCGTCAATGGTCACCATTCCCTGATCCGGCTTCAAAAGTCCGTTCAGGATCTTGATCAAGGTTGTCTTACCGGATCCATTGGGTCCTAACAGACCCACGATCTTTCCACTTTCCAGTCTCAGATTCACACCGCAAAGAGCTTCTTTTCTGCCGTATCTCTTGTGCAGATCCTGACACTGTATCAATATCTCACTCATTCTTTCATGCTCCTTTCCAAAAGCTGTACTGCCTGTTCTTTGCTGTAGCCGAGCTCTGCGGTTGCCTCAAAGAACTGATCGATAATATTTCCTGCAAGTCTGGATCGCATGGCTTCCAGCACGCCTTCATCTTCCGTCACGGTTCTCCCGATCGTCCGGTTCGGTATACTTAAGCCTTCCCCGTCCAACGCGGCCAATGCCCGCTGCATGGTATTGGGATTCACACCTGCTTCTGCAGCCAGGTCACGCACTGTTGGAAGTTTTTCTCCGGCTTTATACCATCCAGACAGGATCCGCCTGGTCAGCTGCTCTTCCAACTGCATCCAGATTGGTCTGCTGTCATCCAATTTCCATTCCATATGCTGTACTCCTTTCTCTATTGTATTATTTATTTAATACAATAATAATTCCATACAAACGATTTGTCAACAGATTTTCGAAAAATCCATGACAGCCCGGAGTGTGTGAATAAAAGCTTCTTACTCTACGATAGCCCGGAGCAGCCCGCAAAGTCAGCAATAAACTGCGCTGCTATGACTTAAAGCGAACAAACTGGTTCGGTGTATTGTCGGGAGCGTACACGTTTCGTGTACGAATCCAGACAATATAGCGGGCCAGTTTTGTCCGATACACGTCATACGAGCTTTTATGCTGACTTCGCGGGCTGTTGTATATACGATCTTTTATTCTATCATCCGGGGCTGTTACAATTTTTGTAAACTTCTCCGGGCTGTTATAGATTTTTCTGAAAAATTCACTCTGCTGCCTGCACCGGTGTAATGGTAATATTGGCGGCTTCGATCCCGGTTTTTCGTTTTACGATATCCTCGATCTGTGCCCGTTTGGCATCACTGACCTGGGTACTGCTGACCACTACATCTGCGCCGGAATCACTGATACTGACGACCACATCTTCAAATCCCTGTGCCGACAATAAGGTCTCTGCCGCCAGTTCCTTCTCTGCGGCATCTGTCATGGATACCATCTCATCAATGGCATCCTGCTTCTCAGAATCACTGATATTCGTGCTGTTGATGACCTCCATAAGAATCTCTTTATTGCGGGAGCGGGTCTGCTCTCTGGTCACTTTCGCTTCTGCCACTACCGTGCTTCCTCCTGTACTGCTGGCCATGACAGTCTCCCCGACACTGTCATCTGCAGATGCCGTCTCCTCATAATCTTCATCCAGGCTGGCAATATCCGTCTTCTCTTCTTCCCCCGTCTGTGCATAGATGTCCTCTGCAGAAATATCGGCTGTCATATCAGAATCATCACTTTCAGACACCGAATCACTTCCGGCTGTCAGCATACTGCTATCAAAGGATGTGCCTGCATAATTCAGATATCCTGCCACAGCGATCATAGCTGCCAGTGCTGTAACAATGATCTGATTTTTCTTAAAAACAGGTTTTTTAATTTTTTTCAACAATGTTGCCTCCTTCTCCCATTTTCATTATTTTAATCTTATGAGGCTCAATTCCAAATAATGCCTGCACGGCCTCTAATATCTCTGCTTTCACTTTTGTATTGCCACCACCTTCAGCGATCACCAGTACTCCTGTCACCTTCGGATTGGTCCAGGATACCACATAAGGATATTTTCCATTGTCATTTTCCTGATAAATGGTCTCTTCCTCCACACTGTCCGCATTGCTGATCCGATCTTTTTCCACCTGCCGCTCACTGCTTCCTTCCCAGGTCAGCATAACCCTCACCTGGCCTGCACCATCTACCGTGGACAGAAGTTCTTCCAGCTTCTGCTCCGTCTGAGCTTCATATTTTTCCAGATCCGACAGTGGCTCATCTTCTCCATCAGACATGCCGCTCTCCAGATTGTCATCCACAGATGAATTTCCACTCCCAGAAGAATTCCCCATCATGCCACTGTTCATCTCCCTCTCTCTGGATATTTCGTCAGCAGTCCCCTTCTTCTCAACCGGAATCGCAATGACTGCCAGCAGAAGTCCCACCAGTACCAGGATCAACAGCTGGTCTTTCCCTGGCGGCCAGTATTTTTCTTTTATCTTTCCTGCCAGTCCTCTGACAGTTTCCATTCTGTCTTCCATATCTCCGCCTGCTCCTCCCATTCATACGCACTGGTAAATACCCGGCTGTCCAATTGTCCGGTCAGGTGAAATATCTGCAGCACCGGCTGAAGCAATAAGATCAGCAGCAACAGTCCCAGATAAAATTTTACATATCGTTCATAGATGCCTGAGGGAAGAAGATTCAGGATCACCTGTTCCAGTAAGCAGAATACAGCCAGCGTCTTCGCCATATCCACAAATATCTGCATATTGCCTCTCCCTTCCATCCCGACTGATTCTTTTGCAAAATGTCACTTCCCCCCATCTTATGTATCACCTCCCTGTTATAGCCGTGGTCAATGCCACAGTCAACAGGAACAGCACCAGCACCATACATATGGTCTGAAATAATAGCTTCATGCCACAGCCAACTCCTGCAAGGCAGCCGGTGATTCGTTCATCTGATATGGGCTGCAGCACTGCTGCCAGCAGATAATAGGCCGCCATCATGATTCCCAGCTTTGCCAGTGGGATCAGGCATAGAAGGAGCAGCACCACCAGTGCCGCCGCACCGATCCCATTTTTAATCAACATAGCTGATCCAAGCACCATATCTGTGACGGAACTTCCCGCATCCCCAATCCCCGGGATCATCTCGATTCCTTTGCTGACGGTCAGCTTCCGAAATGCATCCGCCGCCGGAGTCAACAGTCCCTGGATCATATGAAACGCCATGACTGCAGCCACCACTCCTTTCAGACTCCAGCCCACCACCATTTCCAACAATTCTGTCAGACGGCTTAACCGTTCCTCCCCTGACAGATGATCCACCATAACCAGCAGCACATAGATCTCAATACACGGCAGCACAAACAATTCCAGGACCCGCTGAAGGCCTGACACCAGCAACAGAATAAATTCGTAATACACTCCTGCCGAAGCCACATAAGAGGTCATCGTCATTGCAAGAAAATACGCCGGCGCCAGTACCGTCATAAAATTTCGCATGGCAAGCAGCACATCTCTTGCGATCTCCATACTGTTCTGGAAGGACACCATCAGAATCAGCAGAAGGATCATGTAGATCATGGCAAAACTGATCTGTGATACGCTCCGGTTCTTGAACACTTCTGCAAAATGGAGAAGCACCGCAGATGCTACTGCCAGCAATAAGACATGTACCCACAGCCTCTTCTGCATGACCAGTTCCTGCAGAAAAATTGTCCCAAAATTATGAAGGATCCCACCCCAGGAAAGGATACTTTGCCCGGATGTTCCCTGTTCTACCAGTTGCTGAAAGTCCACAGTGCCGCCCAGAATATCATCCAGAAGTTCCTGGATCTCAGACAGATCGATCTGTTCCATATGTATCCTCCCATGTATACTTCTTATGCCGCCCTGTCCGTCTTGCGAAGCACCAACAGTCTCAGGGCACATTTTCCATCAGCTCAGGAATCCCCGGATGGTCTCCAGAAGTGCTGTCAGCACCGGAATTCCTGCCGCCAGCACTGACAGCTTGCCAAACATCTGGATCTGCCCGGCGATAGTGGCATACCCGGCATCCTTACACAGATCCGAAGCAAATTCCGCAATATACGTGATTCCGATAATTTTCAACAGAATTTTAAAATATCCGGCCTGCAGGGGCAGACTTTCCTGTACGGTCTGAAGTCCGGCAAGAATCATTCCCAGCAGATCTGTTATCTGTAAGAATACCAGCAGACTCACCGCCAGACAGAGATAGAGTCCATATTCCGGCTTTAACGCCTTCACCTGCAATGCCAGCAGCACGCCTGCGATCCCGATCATAGCGATTCGAAGCATTCTTATCTCCCTCCTCAGAGCGTAAATAATTTCTGCATGATCTGAAACAGCTCGTATACATAGGGAATGATCCAGAACAGCACAAGCAGAAGCCCTGCCAGACTGGTCAGAAATGCCTGTTCTTCCCTCCCGCTGTGTTTGAGTACCTGTGACAGTACCGATACCAGAATTCCTACTGCCGCAATTTTAAATAACAACGCTTCGTTCATCCCTATATCCACCTTGTTCAAAATAGTCATGTATCCAATCCTACATGATCACAAGCACCAATGCTGCTCCACCCAGCGCGCCCAGATACCGGTATAGCTTCTGTCGGCTGTCGGCTGCTGCTTTTGCCTCTGCAAGACTTAACATTATTTTCTCCTGATAAAACTGAATGGCGCTCAACTGCATGGGCATATCCATCCGTCCCAGCAGTTGTCCAAATTCTTCCAGATCCTGCTGTTCCTTTTTTGTGAGAAACAAAAGCTTTTGAATTTCTTTCAGATTCCGGCTCCAGATCTCTCCTGCCGTCTGTCCTGTCCGCTTTCCAAGATCTTCAGATACCTTCCAAAAAAACTGTTGAAATGGAGCTTTTGCATCCTTTGCCAGGAGCTCACAGACCGCTGGCAGCGTAAGCCTTACACAGCGGATCTCCCCCTGAAGGATCAATAACAGCCGCTGCAATTCTTCCAGCTGTGCAACTCTCTTTCCCAGTTCTCTGGCTGCTGCATCCCCGAATCCTAAGCCTCCCACCAAAATCAGACTCCATCCCATGATCTTCAACAAAGTCTCTTTCCCTCCTCGTTGACGATAACTTCCACCTGTCCGGGAAGTTCTCCATTCTTCAGAAAAATGTAGCGGGAAAACAACCTTTCTCTGACCAGATCCTTCAGAACCGGCTTTTCCAGAAGTTCCCGGAATGAGGAACCATGAACGGTCGCAAACAGTACGCAGCCACAGCGCATGGCATAGGTAAAAGCTTCCAGATCTTCCTGGCTTCCAATCTCATCAGCTGCCACCACCTCCGGTGCCATAGAACGGATCAGCATCATCAGCCCCTTTGCTTTTGGACAGGCATCCAGCACATCCGTGCGGATTCCCACATCATTTCCTGGAATTCCACCACTGCACCCTGCAATCTCTGACCGCTCATCCACCAGGCCTACGGTCATGCCCGGATGGATCAGTGTTCCATTGGAAATCTGTCGGATACAGTCCCGAAGCATGGTTGTCTTCCCTTTTCCCGGCGGTGATACGATCAGTGTGGACTGTAAGGCTCCATCCTGCCACAGGAATGGAACCACTTCATCTGCACATCCTAAGATCTGATGAGCAAACCGAAGATTCAGAGAAGATATCGCCGTGATCGTACGGATATTTCCATCCTCCACCACCACTCTTCCTGCAATTCCAACCCGGTGCCCACCCGGAAGGGACAGATATCCTCTTCGAATCTCTTCTTCATAGGCATACAGCGAATAATTGCCAAGATAAGCCAATGTTTCTTCCAGCTGCCGGCGATGGATCACCGTCTGTGACACATACTCTTTTCCATGACTGAGGATCACTGCCGGCTGTTCTGCCCGCAGACGGATCTCCTGCAAGCCTGCTACATCCAGATTCATCTTTTGCAGCACCTCCCGAAGACCAGAGGGAAGCAGTTTTATCATCTCTTCACTCCGCATGTTGTCCCACTCCTAAACACATGACAATTCAGAGCCATATTCGCAAAATCGCCTCTACGAGGCTGTCTCCGTTTCACTACGGTCCTCGCTAAGCAGATGTCCCCCGGACATCTAGCGACTTTTGCTCATTTCATGGCTTTGAATTGTTACAATATATGTAAAAAGGGCAGTGTCTATGACTTTGTCATAAACACTGCCCTTTTATGGGTAACTGCTTCACATGCAGTTCAATATTTCATTAGTTCTCCTTGCAGTCCTTGATAGAGAAGCTGATTCTTCCCATCTTGTCCTTGCCAAGGCAGACAACTTTGACTACATCACCCAGAGTCAGAACGTCCTCTACGCGGTTGATACGCTCTTTTGCGATTTTGGAAATGTGAACCATTCCCTCTTTGCCCGGTGCAAACTCAAGGAATGCGCCGAACTCTTTGATGCTGACAACTTTACCGGTAAATACCTGACCCTCTTCAAAATCAGTTACGATGATATTGATCAGCTCTTTCGCTTTCTCCATCTTCTCTTTGTCAGTACCACAGATGGATACAGCTCCGTCATCATTGATATCGATCTTCACACCGGTCTGCTCAATGATCGCATTGATGGTCTTACCTCTCTGACCAACCACATCACCGATCTTCTGCGGATCGATATTCATCTGAATGATCTTCGGTGCATAAGTACCAACTTCTTTTCTCGGCTCAGCGATTGCCGGCTTCATACAAGTATCCATGATGAACAGTCTTGCCTCACGGCATCTTGCGATAGCACCCTCAACGATCGGTCTGGTCAGTCCGTGGATCTTGATATCCATCTGGATCGCAGTAATACCGTCAGTCGTACCGGTTACCTTGAAGTCCATATCGCCGAAGAAGTCCTCAAGGCCCTGGATGTCGGTCAGAAGAACAAAATCATCATCGGTCTCGCCGGTTACCAGACCACAGGAAATACCTGCTACCATCTTCTTGATCGGTACGCCTGCTGCCATCAGGGACATACAGGATGCACAGGTAGAAGCCATGGAAGTAGATCCGTTGGACTCAAAGGTCTCGGATACACAGCGGATGGTATACGGGAACTCTTCCTCACTCGGCAGTACCGGGATCAGAGCTCTCTCAGCCAGTGCGCCATGTCCGATCTCACGACGTCCCGGTCCTCTGGACGGCTTGGTCTCGCCTACAGAGTAGCTCGGGAAGTTGTAATGATGCATATATCTCTTGCTTACTTCATTCTCATCCAGTCCATCGATCTTCTGCTGCTCAGACAGCGGAGCCAGTGTACACACGTCACAGATCTGAGTCTGTCCACGAGTGAACATTGCAGAACCATGTACTCTCGGGATAATATCAACTTCTGCTGCCAGCGGACGGATCTGGGTGATCTCACGTCCATCCGGACGCTTGTGATCTTTGAGGATCATCTTACGGACAGTTTTTTTCTCGTACTGATATACAGCCTCTCCCAGTACTGCCAGCCATTCTTCCTTCTCAGCAAATGCCTCAGTCAGTCTCTCGGTCAGTACACGGATATTCTCCTCACGAGTCTGCTTATCATCGGTAAATACCGCTTTTTCCATCTCTTCTGGCGGAACGATCTCTTTGATCGCTGCAAACAGCTCTTCCGGAACTGCACAGCTTGTATACTCATGCTTCTGTTTTCCAACTTCAGCTACAATCGTATCAATGAAGGTGATGATCTTCTGGTTCACTTCATGAGCCATATAGATTGCTTCGATCATCTTAGCCTCCGGAATCTCATTAGCTCCGGCCTCGATCATGATTACTTTCTCTCTGGTGGATGCAACGGTCAGGTTCAGATCGCCGCTCTTCCACTGCTCCTGGCTCGGGTTGATCACAAACTCGCCATCAATCATACCTACCTGAGTCATTGCACACGGTCCGTCAAACGGAATGTCAGAGATGCAGGTTGCGATTGCTGCACCCAGCATAGCCACCAGCTCCGGACGGCAGGACGGGTCAACACTCATAACCATATTGTTCAGTGTTACATCATTTCTGTAATCCTTCGGGAACAGAGGACGCATCGGGCGGTCGATAACACGAGATGTCAGGATCGCATTTTCAGATGCTTTACCCTCTCTCTTGTTGAATCCTCCCGGAATCTTTCCGACAGAATACATTTTCTCTTCATATTCTACACTCAGCGGGAAGAAATCAATTCCATCCCTCGGCTTGTCAGATGCAGTTGCAGTAGACAGAACAACTGTATCACCGTAGTGCATGAAAGCTGCACCATTTGCCTGAGCTGCAACACGACCAATATCAACTCTCAGAGTTCTGCCTGCCAGCTCCATTGTGTAACTTTTGTACATAATTGTATCTCCTTTCTGAATTGCTTGTGGAAGATACCGAAACTACTGAAAAAAACAGAAAAGCACTGATTTCTGCGCTTTTCAGTGGTCTCGGAACTTATCTTCCACTCAAAACAGGGCGGAGAAATTCTCCGCCCTATGGTTTCTTATTTTCTAAGACCTAATTTTGCGATCAGTGCACGGTATCTCTCGATATCTTTCTCTTTCAGATATGCCAGCATACCACGTCTCTGTCCTACCATTTTCAGAAGACCTCTTCTGGAATGATGGTCTTTCTGGTTAACTTTCAGATGCTCAGTAAGCTCCTGGATTCTAGCGGTCAGGATAGCTACCTGTACCTCCGGTGAACCGGTGTCTCCCTCACAACGTCCGTACTCTGCAATGATTGCCTGCTTTTTTTCCTTAGAAATCATGTTTCTTCCTCCTATACTTTTAAACGCCTGTCATCAAGGGCCGGTCGGAGTGTCCAGACTCTGAATGACGGCTGAATTTCATACCCTGTTACTCTAACATACTTACAGCTCTTTGTAAAGGTATTTTTTTGTTGCATTTACACGGATTTTCTTTGTTGCGACTACAGCCACACCTGTATGTACGATATCATGAACGATCACGTCTCCAATCTCCACAGGAGCTGTCACCTTCACATTCTTCAGAGCCTGCACACAGGCCAGAATTTTATCTTTCGGTATATCAGAAGCTGTCTTTACGGGAACCACCGGTATCTCACCTTCCAGCACCGTAACAGTGCTCGTCACGATCCTGGTCGGAGCTGTTACTTCTTTTTCTCCATAAGCTGCACCTTTTTTACAGTGATTTCCTTCTACTTTTGTGACCTGTTTTCCATCCAGAAACACGGTCAGTTCACAGCCTTTCGGGCAACCGATGCAGATCAGTTTCTTACGTTCCATCCATCACACCTCCTGCCGTCCGTGACTGTGACTTTCCCGAAATGCCTGCCCTGTCCGCACATATTCCGCCGCATAGGTTCCTGCAAGAGCTGCTTCCTCTGACACATGATCCACCAGATCATGAACATGCAGCACATTACCACAGGCGAAGACTCCTTCAAGACTGGTCTCCAGCATCTCATTTACTACCGGTCCTTTCGTCTTCGGATCAATCTGAATCCCTGCCTCTCTGGACAGCTCATTTTCCGGGATCAGCCCCACAGCCAGCAGCAATGTATCACAGGAAATCTCCTCCTCTGTTCCCTCTATGGGTGTTCCTTTCTCATCCACCTGTGCCAGGGTCACACCGGTCAGCCGCTCTTTTCCATGGATTTCAGTCACTGTATGCCGCAATTTTAATGGAATATCAAAATCTTCCAGACACTGGACAATATTTCTCTGTAATCCACCGGACTTTGGCATAAGCTCCGCCACCAGCTTCACATGTGCGCCTTCCAGTGTAAGTCTCCTTGCCATGATCAGACCAATATCACCGGAACCAAGGATCACCACCTCATGTCCCGGCATGACTCCTTCCACATTGATGAGCCTCTGAGCAGTTCCCGCGGAATAGATTCCCGCCGGACGAAAGCCCGGAATATTCAAAGCTCCCCGTGGCCGTTCCCTGCATCCCATGGCAAGGATCACCGCTCTTGCCTGGATGATAGATAACCCATCCTTCTTGTTCATGGCCGTGACTTTTTTGTCTGCTCCAATCTCCAATACCATAGTATCTAGCCGATATTCGATCTGTTTTTCCTGCACCAGATCAATATACCTCTGAGCATATTCCGGCCCGGTCAGTTCTTCATGAAAAATATGAAGTCCGAATCCATTATGAATACATTGGTTCAGGATGCCTCCCAATTCCCTGTCACGCTCCAGGATCAGAATGCGTTCCATCCCCTGCTCCCGAGCTGAGATGGCTGCTGCCAGTCCTGCCGGACCACCGCCAATGATGACAATGTCATAAGCATCCTCAAATGCATCTTTGCAGCAGCCTTTCACCATATAGGATGCTCCGCCTGCTTTGGTGATCTGCTGCATATCTTCTCCCAGCTCCCGGCAGAGGATCTCCATGACTTTCGGTCCACAAAAGCCGCCCTGACACCGGCCCATGCCAGCTCTGATCCGCCGCTTCACACCGTCCACGGATCTTGCTCCTAAAGGTCTGTGAATGGCATCCAGGATCTCACCTTCCGTGATCCGCTCACACCGGCAGATAATCGTTCCATAGGCAGGATTTTCACGGATCAGCGCATTTCTTTCTTCAAGAGATAAGGAATCCGGATGGAAGATACCTTTTCTCTTAGCAATAAAATGTTTCTTTTTCTTTAATCTTAATTTCCGGCTCACCTGCTCCGCCACCAGCTCTCCAATGGCAGGACAGCTGGTCAGCCCCGGAGATTCCACGCCCGCGCAGTCAAAGAATCCATCTGCGCCGTCCACTTCCCCGATGATAAATTCGTGTCCGTCTTCATGTGCCCGAAGTCCCGCAAAAGATGTGATCACCTGTCCAAAAGGCAGATCCTTCACATTGAGGGCAGCCTTCTTAATAACTTCCGAAAGCCCTGCAGTACTGGTATTGGTTCCTTCCCGTTCCTCAATGTCCAGCGCTGTCGGACCCAACAGGAGATTTCCATGAACTGTCGGTGACACCAAAATGCCTTTCCCATATTTTCCAGGAAGTGCAAAGATGGTATGCTTCACATGCTCACCGGCTGTCTTATCCAGCAGACAGTATTCACCGCGTCTGGGTGTAATATGGATCTTGCGCTCACTGACCATGTTATGAAAATAATCTGCATAGACACCAGCTGCGTTGACCACCGCCCGGGTTCTGATATTTCCCCGGTCTGTCAGAAGCTCCCATCCATATTCCAGCCTTCGAATCCCTTTGACTTCTGTGTTAAACTTAAATTCCACCCCATTTTCACAGGCATTCTCTGCCAGTGCCAGATTGAGTCCAAAGGGACACACAATGCCTGCCGTTGGTGCATACAGTGCTGCACACACTTCCGCTGTCAGATTCGGCTCCATCTCATGAACTTCTTCCCGGTCCAGGATACGCAGATCCTTGACCCCGTTGGCAATCCCACGGTCATAGAGAGCCTTCAGTCCCGGCATGTCTTCCTCCGAAAGACAGACTACCAGCGACCCAATCCGCTCAAATAATATATCCAGATCTTCTGACAGCTTTTCCATCAGCTCATTGCCCCGCACATTAAGCTTTGCCATGAGCGAACCTTCCTGTGCGTCGTATCCGGCATGGACAATGGCACTGTTGGCCTTAGAGGTTCCACAGCACACATCCTCTTCCTTCTCCACTACACAGATCTTTCCTTCGTACCGGGACAGCTCCCGTGCCGAGGCTGTCCCCGACACGCCGCTGCCAATGATCACCACATCGTACATGGTTACCACGGAATTGCTCCGTAAAGTGCCACTGCTGCCAGTGCACCCAGGATCGGTCCCAACAGTGGAACAATTGCGTATCCCCAGTTGGAACTGCCTTTCTCATGGATCGGCAGTACCGTATGAGCAAATCTCGGTCCTAAGTCCCTCGCCGGATTGATAGCATAACCGGTCAGTCCGCCCAGAGACATACCGATAGACACGATGATTCCAAATACAATGAATTTTCCAAGTCCGTCTGTAAGTCCCGACACATTTGCCATCCCTTTGATGGCAAATACAAGCACAAAGGTTCCCACTGCTTCGCTGAACATGTTAAGCCCGGTATTGGGAACCGATGGTGCAGTACAGAATACACCCAGCTTGGTTCCTGCTTCCTTGGTAGCATCAAACTGTGCCTTGAACAACAGATATACAATAACTGCTCCCACAAACGCACCGGCAAACTGTGCAAGAATATAGCCTGGCACCATGCTCCACGCAAAGCTTCCGTCCATGGCAAGTGCCAGTGTCAGCGCCGGATTGAAGGATGCGCCGGAAGCCGCCCCAAAAATGCATGCAGGGATCATGACTGCAAGCCCCCATGCAAAGGTGATCTGAATACTTCCGGCACCCTTCATGCCTGATTTATTGAGCGTAACGTTAGCAACAACGCCATCACCAAGAATGATCAGCAGCATTGTTCCAAGAAATTCAGAGATATAGGGTAACATAGAACTCCTCCTTATTCATTTTCCACAACACTTCTCGTTCTTATCGGATGGTATATTCTGCTCCCTCAGGAACATTCCTGCAACGTTATCTTCTTAGTCCTCTTTTGCCCAGCCGTAGGCATATTTTACTGCTTTCTTCCAGCCCTTCAGCTTCTTCTTGCATTCTTCCTCACTGATCTTCGGCTCAAAGATCTGATCGATGGCCCAGTTCTTGATAACTTCTTCTTTATCAGACCAGTATCCCACTGCCAGACCTGCCAGGTAAGCAGCTCCCATCGCCGTAGTCTCCACACACTGTGGACGGTTCACCGGTGCTTGAATAATGTCTGCCTGCGTCTGCATGAGGAAATTATTAGCACTTGCACCTCCGTCCACCTTCAATGCTGCCAGACGGATGCCCGAATCTGCCTCCATGGCAACCAGAACATCGTTGACCTGATAAGCCAGAGATTCCAGTGTTGCCCGGATAATATGGTACTTATTGACGCCACGAGTAATACCCACGATCGTTCCTCTTGCATACTGATCCCAGTACGGAGCACCTAGTCCGGTAAATGCCGGAACCACATAACAGCCATTGGTATCCGGTACTTTCTGTGCCATATATTCCGAATCCGGTGAGGAATCAATGATCTTCAATTCATCCCGCAGCCACTGGATCGCTGCCCCTGCCACAAAGATAGAACCTTCCAGTGCATAATGAACTTTTCCATCCAGTCCCCATGCAATTGTGGTGACCAGTCCGTTATCGGAAAATACCGGTTTTTCACCTGTATTCATCAACATAAAGCAGCCCGTTCCATAAGTATTCTTTGCCTCGCCCGGTTCAAAACAGGTCTGACCGAACAATGCTGCCTGCTGATCTCCTGCCGCGCCCGCAATAGGGATCTCTCCACCCAAAAATGAGGACTCGGTCTTTCCGTAGATACAGCTGGAAGGCTTTGCCTCCGGAAGCATGCTCGCCGGAATATCCAGCTCTTTCAGGATTTCTTCATCCCACTGAAGGGTATTGATATTGAACAGCATAGTTCTGGATGCGTTGGAATAATCCGTCACATGAACAGCACCTTTGGTCAGCTTCCAGATCAGCCAGGTCTCCACCGTACCAAACAGCAGCTCCCCTTTTTCTGCCCGTTCTCTGGCTCCCGGCACATTGTCCAGAATCCATTTCACCTTGGTTCCTGAGAAATACGCATCGATCACAAGGCCTGTCTTTCTGCGGAATTTCTCCGTCAGCCCCTTCTCCTTCAGAGAATCACAATACTCAGAAGTTCTGCGGCACTGCCATACGATGGCATGATAGACCGGTTCTCCTGTATTTTTATCCCACACAATGGAGGTCTCACGCTGATTGGTGATACCGATTGCCGCAATGTCCTGTGCCGTAGCTCCAATCCTGCTCATCGCTTCCACGGCTACGCCAAGCATGCTTGCCCAGATCTCGTCTGCATCATGCTCTACCCAGCCCGGCTTTGGAAAATACTGTTTGAATTCTCTCTGCGCCACGCTGCACATGGTTCCCTTCTTGTCAAACAGGATACAACGATTACTGGTCGTGCCCGCATCCAGTGCCATTACATACTTTGCCATAATATTCTTCTCCTTTTCGACCCCTGTATAGTCTTGCTTCCAGTATACCATAACCATTTGAAAAAAGTGCACTTTTCCTAGTTGTATCCTATGCGCGGAAATTTGGTTTTATGAGGCGTAAAAAGCTCCCGCCCGGCAAATTATATTTGCCAGACAGGAGCCTTTATTTTAGTTTATTTTGTTCGGATGGTAAGACCATCGCCATCTCTGTCAACGACCATCACACTGCCTGCATGGACGTCTCCGCCAAGAATATATCTTGCCGCCATAGTCTCCACATTCTTCTGAAGGAATCTCTTCAGCGGACGGGCACCATAGACCGGATCATATCCGTTCTCTACAATGTAAGCCTTGGCTGCATCTGTAAGCTCGATCTGAAGTTCCTTGTCCTCCAGTCTCTTGTTCACATCTGCCATCATCAGATCCACAATGTGTCCGATGTTATCCTTCGTCAGCGGTTTGAACAGGATGATCTCATCCAGACGGTTCAGAAACTCTGGTCTGAAGTGAGCTCTCAAGTCACCCATTACCTGTTTCTCACACTCCGGACGGATATCGCCTTTCTCGTCAATGCCTTCCAGCAGATAGCTGGAACCAATGTTGGAGGTCATGATCAGAATCGTGTTCTTGAAGTCCACAGTTCTTCCCTGGGAATCGGTAATACGACCATCATCCAATACCTGCAGCAGTACATTGAATACATCCGGGTGAGCCTTCTCAATCTCATCAAAGAGCACAACCGAGTACGGACGTCTTCTGACAGCCTCTGTCAGCTGACCACCTTCCTCGTATCCTACATATCCAGGCGGTGCTCCGATCAGACGGGATACGGAGTATTTCTCCATATATTCACTCATATCGATACGCACCATATTCTGTTCATCATCAAACAGACTGGCAGCCAATGCTTTTGCAAGCTCCGTCTTACCTACACCAGTTGGTCCAAGGAACAGGAATGATCCAATCGGCTTGGTCGGATCCTTGATACCTGCTTTGGAACGAATGATCGCATCTGTAACTTTCTGTACACCTTCATCCTGTCCGATGACTCTCTTATGGAGTTCTTCATCCAGATGCAGGGTCTTATTTCTCTCACTCTCGGTCAGCTTTGCCACCGGAATGCCGGTCCAACGGGAAATGATTCTGGCAATCTCTTCGTCGGTCACGCTCTCATGAACCAGAGACAGGTCTTTATTCTTAACCTTCTCCTCCTCTTCCTCCAACTGCTTCTGCAGCTGCGGCAGACGTCCATATTGAAGCTGTGCAGCCTTTTCCAGATCATAGCCCTGCTGGGCAGCCTGGATCTGACGGTTCACATCCTCGATCTCTTCACGGATCTTGGACAGATTCTCCACGGATTTCTTCTCATCATCCCACTGTGCTTTCTTATTATTAAATTCATCTCTTAAGTCAGCCAGTTCCTTCTGCAACGTCTGCAGTCTGTCCTGACTGAGTCTGTCAGTCTCTTTTTTCAGAGCGGCTTCCTCAATCTCCATCTGAAGAACTTTTCTACGAAGCTCATCCAGCTCCGTCGGCATGGAATCCAGCTCGGTCTTAATCAGTGCGCAAGCCTCATCCACCAGGTCAATGGCTTTATCCGGCAGAAAACGCTCGGAAATATAACGATGGGACAGGGTTGCTGCTGCCACCAGGGCTGAGTCTGTGATCTTCACTCCATGGAATACTTCGTAACGGTCTTTCAGACCACGAAGGATAGAAATCGTATCTTCCACAGACGGCTCATCCACCAGCACCTGCTGGAAACGACGTTCCAGTGCCGCATCCTTCTCAATATACTGACGGTACTCATCAAGAGTGGTCGCACCGATACAATGCAGTTCCCCTCTTGCAAGCAGAGGTTTCAGCATATTACCCGCATCCATGGCACCATCAGTCTTGCCTGCTCCCACGATCAGATGCAGCTCATCAATAAACAGAATAATCTGTCCTTCGCTCTTTCTGACCTCTTCCAGAACTGCTTTCAGACGCTCTTCAAATTCACCTCTGTATTTGGCTCCTGCCACCAGAGCACCCATATCCAGTGAAAAAATCTTCTTATTTTTCAACCCTTCCGGTACATCACCACGGACGATACGCTGTGCCAGGCCTTCTACAACGGCTGTCTTACCAACACCAGGTTCACCGATCAGCACCGGGTTATTCTTGGTCTTACGGGACAGAATACGGATCACATTCCGGATCTCCGCATCACGTCCGATCACCGGATCAAGCTTCTGCTCTCTGGCACGCGCTACCAGCTCTGTACCATATTTGTTCAATGTGTCATAAGTTGCTTCCGGATTGTCGCTGGTCACACGCTGATTGCCGCGGACGCTGGACAATGCCTTCAGAAAACGATCTTTGGTAATACCGTTTTCCCGGAACAGATCCTTCATGGAAGGACTCGGATTGTCCAGTAATGACAGAAACAGATGCTCCACGGACACGTACTCATCACCCATCCGCTTTGCTTCATCTTCTGCACTGATCAAGGCTTTATTCAGGTACTGACCCACATAAGGCTGACCACCGGATACTTTCACTCTCCGGTTCAGTGCCTGCTCCACCTGTTCCTTAAACAACGTAGAATCTATATCCATCTTGGAAATCAGTCTGGAGATCAGGCTCTCCTCCTGAGTCAGAAGACAATACAGCAGATGTTCCTGCTCAATCTCCTGATTGCCATATTCCATGGCAGTCTTTTCCAGATTATTGACTGCTTCCACAGATTTCTGTGTAAATTTCTGAATGTTCATATGCTCGCCTCCTCGCCTCGCATAGCTGATGCCAAATTATAAATCTGACATACTGATGTCTATTTCTTTGTTCTATACGTACTATAGCACCAGTTGTTAGCACTGTCAAGAGGCGAGTGCTAATTATTTTGTGAAATATTTGTGAAAGCTACGAGTCATGCACAATGGTGAAAATGACAACCTGCAAGTTTACTTGCAAAGGTGTCTATTTTTGCTATTTTGTTTCTTACTACATAAATCAGATTTTCAATGTCCGGTGGTATGATTTCAACTATTTCTATATGTATACATTTGAAATATTTAGACACAAACTTTATTATGGAATAGGCGATACTGAAAGTTCAGAGCGTCATTCTAAAACCCGTTTGAGTTCACTGAAATTCTTGATTCTTTCATCTGTCATATTTTACCTCATCACCTTGATCTGGCACGCTTCCATGGCCTTCAATGCATTTTCATGGCTCTCCGGCGTCACACCTGCACAGCATGCTGCATCCACATAGATGGGCACTTCCGGAAGTGTTGCCTTGAGCAGCAATGCATTGGAGATCACACAGATATCTGTGCAAAGTCCTACCAGCGTAATACTGCCGATCTCCTCGTCTTCATGAAGAGCCAGCAGATCTGCAGCCAGATCCGTAGAACCAAAAGTCTCCTTATCGATGGGGTCTGTCTTTCTCAAAGCATCCAATTCTTTCCGGATCTGCCAGCCTTCTGTGCCACGGATGCAATGAGGCACCGGAAGATTCTTTCCTTCCTGTGTCTCCAGATACCAGGTCTCATGAGTATCCCTTGTGAAGAAAACTTCGCCATCAAAATTCCGAATCTTATCCTCCACCTTTGGTACAATGGCAACTGCTTCTTTTGTTCCCAGTGCTCCATCAATAAAATCATTCTGCATGTCTACAATGATCAAAATCTGTTTCATAGCGCTTTCTCCATTCTTTTCAATTCTGGCAGTACAGTGATCAGCATAGTTGCAAAACACAGCGTACCACCGATCACGTTAGATACAGGCTCCGCCAGGAAGACTCCATCCGTTCCCATATGTAATGCATAGGGCATGAGATAAGTAAGCGGCACCACAATAAATACTTTTCGAAGCATTGAGAAGAAGATCGCCTGCTTCTTTTTATTCAGGGACTTAAATACCGTCTGTCCCATATACTGCAGGTCCATAAAGATAAATGCAGCAAAATACTGGTTCAATGCAGGAACTGCATCTTTGGTCAGCTGCACATCTGAGCTGAAGATTCGGATTAAAGGTCTTGGTTCCAGAATAATGATGCTCCATATCACAGCAGAATAAGCAAGAATCAATGCTCCCATCACCATTCCTGCCTTTCGCACACGTGCAGGACGGCGAGCCCCATAATTGTAGCTTAGGATTGGTGATGATCCTTCACTCATGGCATGGATCGGTGTCTCCACCAGCTGCCGCACGCTGGATATAATGGTCATCACTGAGATGTAGATATCACCACCGGTGACTGACAGTACATTGTTGCAGCAGATTGTTACCAGGCTGTTGGTCAGCTGCATGATAAATCCTGCCATACCAAGGCTTATAATATTTTTTGCATAACCCATACAGGCAGCGATCTCATTCTTCTTCAGCAATCGTACTTTCAATTCTGATTTTTTCGTAAGAAAATAAAATACAAATATTGCTGACAGGCACTGAGACAGCACAGTTGCAATGGCAGCCCCGCGCACACCAAATCCCAATCCAAAGATAAATAATGGATCCAGCAGAAGATTGGCTCCTGCTCCCACCGCTACCGAACACATACCGATCAGCGAATATCCCTGCGCATTGATAAAAGGATTCATCCCCACTGCTACCATGGATGGCAATGTTCCCAGCAGATAGATCATCATATACGGCAATGCATACACAAGTGAGTTATCGGAAGCTCCGAACAGAATCAGAATCGGTCTTGCAAATAAGAATCCAACAACCATCAGAACTATGGCACTGGCACAGACCATGGTAAAAGAGGTATTCATGATCGCTACTGCTTTCCTCTCATCCTTCTGTCCTCTCTGGATTGCAAACAGTGGCGCACCGCCATTTCCGAACAGATTGGCAAATGCAGTGGTAATCACGATCAAAGGAAAACATATTCCAACAGCTCCCAGTGCAGCAGTTCCCACCTCCGCAATCCTTGCAATATAGATTCGATCTACAATATTATACAGAAGGTTCAGGATCTGAGCCACCAGCATCGGAAGAGCCGCTTCCAGAATATTCCCTGTCACCGTTCCATTTTCAAAATCAACCCGTTTCATTTCAATCCACAATCCCTTGTTATCGTCCTGCCTTTTATTATATTTCTTTTTTCATATATTTCAAGATAGAGGCACATTCTTTTGTTGTTATTGTATATATTTCATGATATAATATATATAAAATTAAAGCATTTTCACAATAGAAGGGTGGTATAATTATGGCTGAAAGATATGTGATTACCCTGGGACGTGAATGTGGTGCCGGTGCGACCTATATCGCGCAGCATCTGTCCAAAGAACTTGGCATTCCTTATTATGATAAGGATATTTTCCGTATGGTATCTGATAAGAGTGGTGTTCTGGAAGAATTTTTCCATGTGAATAGTGAACGTCCGGGAAACAATCTTTTATACAAACTGGTAAAGGATCTGAAACCTGCAGATCAGAAGCCTTCTCTTGGAAAGGATATCGTCTCTCCTGACAACCTGTTCCGTTTCCAGTCTGAACTGATCCGGGAACTGGCAGATAATGAATCCTGTATCATTATCGGCCGCTGTGCAGACTATGTCCTGAAAGATCATGATAACTGCGTACATGTCTTTGTATGTGGCGATATGGACAGCAAAGTACAGCGTATGATGCATTCTTATTCTCTGGAGGAATCTGCTGCTGTTGAACGGATCAAAGAGACTGACAAGCAGCGTAAGAAATATTACAGCTACTATACCGGAGGTGACTGGGAGGCTGCATCCAACTATGATCTGTGCCTGAACACCGGTGACATGAGTATTGAAGAAGCAGCAGAGCAGATCCTCTTCTATCTGAAACAGAAAAAATATATTTAAGACAAAAAAAGCTCTTGCATCTGCAAGAGCTTTTATCATGCGGAAGAAGGGACTTGAACCCTCACGAGCGTAACGCTCACAAGAACCTGAATCTTGCTCGTCTGCCAATTCCGACACTTCCGCAAACCGTATGAATTTATTTTACAGAGCTCATACTACTCTGCATGCGGAAGATGGGACTTGAACCCACACGACCTAACGGTCACAAGATCCTTAGTCTTGCTCGTCTGCCAATTCCGACACTTCCGCAAACCGTTGTTTTTTTAACGACTCAACGATATTTATTCTATCACAGGTATTCTCATAAGTCAACAGTTTTTTTAAACTTTTTTAACTTTTTTCTTACCCATGAAAAAAGCTCCTGAAATTGTAGGAGCCAATGCGGAAGAAGGGACTTGAACCCTCACGAGCGTAGCGCTCACAAGAACCTGAATCTTGCTCGTCTGCCAATTCCGACACTTCCGCATCACGAGTGATATAATACCTCATCTTGACAAAAATGTCAAATATTTTTAAAATGTTTTTCAAAAAACACATTCTGTAGATTCTAATTATACCCGGTTTCAAAGTATCATTTAAGAAAGCAATTCGTTGTCGAAAGGAAGGTAAACATATGGACTATCATGCATTAGGAAAAAGAATTCGCGAAGAGCGCCTGAGACTGAACCTGACTCAGGAGAAACTTGCAGAGGAAGTTGGGGTATCCACTGCTTACATTGGACAGATCGAGCGCGGCGAGAGAAGTCTTACACTGGACAAACTGGTAAAGGTTGTCAACCGTCTGGGTGTTACCATTGATTTCCTGCTGTCTGATTACGTGATTGCAACTGATGACACCAGTATGAATCTGCTGGTTCAGCTCATGCATGACCGCACCCAGGAAGAGAAGACCCTGGCGATCAACCTCTTAAAAGTTCTTTTTGCGAACAAATAAGAACCGCATTCAAAAAGACTGCCTGACTGATGGAAACATATCAAATGTATGTCGCATTGTCAGACAGTCTTTTTCTTTTGTACGCTAATTACTTAAAAGTATACCAGTTCTTCTTCCGGTTTCTCTGCACTCTTGATATTGGTGGACTGCAGTACCAGTCCTTCCTGTCCGCTGTACTCTGCACGCTTCTCAATATGCGCTTTTGCAGTTACAGTCAGCCATTGTTTGGACTTTATCCGGTCCACATAGGCAGATTTGCACAGGAAACCGATGAAAGCCGTATCGTCCGCACAGCAGGTCATAGCCATACGTCCCGGAACGAAATATCCCTTCGGCAGACGTCCTCCGGTATAGGCCATCGCCTTAAAGCGCATGGTCTTGCCATCGTATTTCTCAGGATGATCCATGGCATCAATATACCAGATACCATAATCTACATCAGAGATCTCAATCACATCCGCATTGATATCGAACGGCATCTCCTCCTCGAATTCCAGCTGGCTTCCATCTTCTTTTTCAAATACCACCTGAGCTTTCGGATTCACTGCACGCATATTTCGCTTATACGTAGCTGCCGGTGTCTCATCCGTACTGCGGTTGAAGATGATCAGATCAGAATCCTTTGCCATCTCCATGAACAGGGATTTCATATTTTTCAGATATACATCGAAGGTGGTTGCATCCACAGTCGTGATGACCTGTGCCACGAACCATCCCTTTGGCATATACATTTCCCGCAGATAGTCCAGTCCCCACATACAGTTGTACTCTACAATGATCTGGGTAGGCTTATACTTCTTCTGACACTCTGCCAGAAACATTTCATTAAATTCAGACTTATCCTCCAGAACCACCAGCGTGGTGTTGGTCTTCTGAAGAAGTTCGTCTTCGTACTCTTCGACTCCTTCTTCGCAGGCAATGACCAGGTTGCGTTCGCCGCCGGAGAAATAATCATCCGCCAGAGTCTCCTGCACAAACCGGGTCTTGCCGCTCTCCAGAAATCCGTGTACGACAAATACAGGGATCTTTGCCATTATTATTTACCTCATTATTCTGTCAGGCCAAATACTTTTGCCAGTTCTTCTTCGTTCAGATGGGAACCGATCACGCACAGACGGCCAGTGTAGTCTGCCTCTCCGTGACGCACCTCAAATTCTTCCGGAACCATATCAAAGTGAAGCCAGGTTCCATCTGTACACGGAAGGATTCCTTTTGCACGCAGGATGATGCCACACTCATCGTCATCAGACAGTCTGGTAAGGATCTCACGAAGCTGCTCCTCAGAATATTTATGCGGAGTCTCTTTGCCCCAGCTGGAAAATACTTCATCTGCATGATGGTGATGATGATCATGGTCATGATCGTGGCAGCCACAGGTGCAGTCCGGGCCGTGATCATGGTCATGATGGTCGTGATCATGGTCGTGGCCATGGTGATCATGATCATGGTCGTGGTCACAGCAATGCTCATGATCGTGATGATCGTGGTCGTGATGGTCGTGATCATGATGGTCATGGTCATGCTCTTCCATCAGATGCTCCATCTCCTCTTTCATGATCAGATCCTGATGTTCCATAGCTGCCAGGATCTGCTCGCCTTTCAGCTCATCCCACGGAGTCGTGATGATCGCAGCCTTCGGATTCTTCTCACGCAGCATAGCCACACATGCATCCAGCTTGTCCTCAGACATTTTCTGGGTACGACTGATCACGATCGTTCCTGCGTTCTCTACCTGGTTGTTAAAGAACTCACCAAAGTTCTTCATATACATCTTGCATTTCTGACCGTCTACAACAGTCACAGAGCTGTTCAGTTCTACCTGCTCATGTGCAGCCACACCCATAACAGCTTTGGTCACGTCGGACAGCTTGCCAACGCCTGACGGCTCGATCAGAATACGATCTGGTGCATAAGTCTCAATCACCTGCTTCAGGGCGGTACCAAAATCACCCACCAGAGAGCAGCAGATGCAACCAGAGTTCATCTCTGTGATCTGTACGCCGGCATCCTTGAGGAATCCTCCATCGATACCGATCTCGCCAAATTCATTCTCGATCAGAACAATCTTCTCTCCTGGAAATACTTCCTTCAACATCTTCTTGATCAGTGTAGTCTTGCCGGCTCCAAGGAAACCGGAAATAATCTCAATCTTTGTCATGTTCTGTTCCTTCTTTCCTTATTATAATATGTGAATGAAAAAGCCCTCGGATCTTCACCGTGCGGCAGATATTCCAAGGGCTTTTGTGTCATACTTATTTATTCAGTGCTTTCTTAGCAGTCTCTGCCAGTGCAGTGAATGCTGCTGCATCATTTACAGCCAGCTCTGCAAGCATCTTACGGTTCATCTCAACGCCTGCGCTCTTCAGACCATACATGAACTTGCTGTAGGACAGTCCGTTCATACGTGCTGCTGCGTTGATACGAGCGATCCACAGCTGTCTGAACTGACGTTTTCTCTGTTTACGTCCTGCATAAGCGCTGGTAAGAGCTCTCATAACAGACTGTTTAGCTACTCTATACTGTTTGCTTCTGGCTCCTCTGTAACCTTTTGCCAGCTTCAATACTCTATTGTGTTTCTTTTTAGCGTTTAATCCGCCTTTAATTCTTGCCATCTTTCTTCCTCCTTAACTTCCTAAATCTTATAAATACGGTAAAATCTTCTTCATGTTCTTTACATTGGTAGCATCCGTAATGGTAGCTTTACGAAGATTTCTCTTTCTCTTCTGAGATTTTTTGGTTAAGATATGGCTCTTATAAGCTTTCATTCTCTTTAACTGACCGGTTCCCGTCTTTTTGAAACGTTTTGCGGCTGCTCTACTTGTTTTTACCTTTGGCATATGTTGATTCCTCCTAAACTACTAAAATATTTTATCCTTAACGTTTTTCCGTTAAAAACATAGTCATGCTGCGGCCCTCCATCTTAGGAGCTTTATCGACCACTGCGACATCTGCCATCCGCTCTGAGAATACATCCAGAATCTGTTTGCTGCTCTGTACATGAGCCATCTCACGTCCGCGGAAACGAAGAGTTACTTTTACTTTGTTACCCTTCTCGATGAACTTTCTTGCTGCATTTACCTTCGTGTTCAAATCGTTCTCATCAATATTCGGAGACAGGCGAACTTCTTTGATTTCGATGGTTTTCTGTTTTTTCTTTGCTTCCTTCTCTTTTCTTGCCTGCTCATACCGATATTTTCCATAGTCGATAATCTTACATACAGGCGGTTTTGCGGTCGGAGCAATCTTTACCAGATCCAGCTCAGCCTCCCTCGCTAACTTCATCGCTTCTGTGATGGGCATTACACCTAACTGTTCACCATCCTGACCAATCAGACGGACTTCTCTGTCCCTGATCTGCTCGTTGATCATTAATTCGCTAATAGTTGTACACCTCCGAAACATAAAAAAATAGGTAGAAAACTATCCACCTATCATACAAAAGGAATGTGCCGCAAAACACATTTCAATACTGTATTAACCCAGGTCACTGACTGTGCTATGTGCCAAGGTGAGAGTGGATACTCTTCTTTCATTTCATAACCTTAGTTATCTTAGCACAGCCAACACCTGATGTCAACTATATTTTCGCACTTTTTCAAACTTTTTTATCCGGTCTGTCAAGCCTTCCAAAACGCTCCATCTCTCCACGCACTTTTGCAGCCAGTGCATCCGTAAAGCAGCCTTCCACTGCCCGCCAGCACCAGTTACTGCCCACGGTGGACGGCTTATTCATTCTGGACTCGCTTCCCAGTCCCAGCAGATCCTGAGCCAGTACAATGGTCAGATTCGCCCGGCTGTTCCAGATGGCACGCATCATGACCCAGTTGATATCTGCAGCGTCAGTCACACCCAGATAATCATAGGCACGCTTCACATCCTCTGGCTCTGCAGAAGTTGTCCACCCGACTGCAGTATCATTGTCATGAGTTCCCACATAAGCCACACAGTTTGGTGGATAATCCTCCGGAAAATAACTGGTACCTCCGCCATCTCTGCTGTCAAAAGCAAATTGTAACAGCTTGATCCCCGGAAAGCCACTGTCTGCCAGCAGTTTTTTCACAGACTCAGTCATATAGCCTAAATCTTCCGCCATAATGTTCTGTGCTCCGATCTGCTGCTCCACTGCATGGAACAGATCCATGCCCGGTCCCTGCTTCCAGTATCCCCGTTTTGCATTGGTATCTCCATAAGGAATGGCAAAATAGGAATCAAATCCACGGAAATGATCGATCCTGAGCATATCATAGACTTTACACAGATAACCAATCCTGGCGGTCCACCACCGGTAACCATTCTGTTTCATATAATCCCAGTCAAACAGTGGATTTCCCCACAGCTGTCCATCAGCAGAAAATCCATCTGGCGGACATCCTGCCACCTCTCTTGGCACTTTGTTCTCATCCAGCTGAAACAGTTCCGGGTGTGCCCACACGTCCACACTGTCCAGAGACACATAGATAGGAAGATCTCCTATAATCTGAAGTCCTGCCTCATTGGCATATTCTCTCAAAGCCTTCCACTGTTCAAAGAACAGATACTGCAGGCTTTTCCAGAATTCAATCTCTTCTTTATAAGCGGCCGCTGCATGTTCAAGGGCTTTCTGCTCCCGATTTCTTAATGCCGGTTCCCAGTCCATCCAGGCTTTTCCGCCGCTGGCAGCCTTCAGTGCCATAAAGGAAGCATAGTCATGAAGCCAATAATCATTTTGCCTGCAAAACGCCTCATAGTCGTCCGATGCAGTCTCCTGAAACCTTCTGACTGCCTTTCTGAGGATCGGATAGCGCTTCTGATACAATGCTCCATAATTCACATGGTCCGGTGCACTTTCCCAGTCAACTGTCTTATAATCTTCCGCTTCCAGATAACCGGCACTTTCCAGCATTTCCAGATCAATAAAATACGGATTTCCCGCATAAGCCGAAAAAGACTGATAGGGCGAATCTCCATAGCTGGTAGGACAGATTGGCAGCATCTGCCAGTATGTCTGCCCCGCCTTCTTCAGAAAATCCACAAATTTTCGGGCAGGAGCACCCATACTTCCAATTCCGTATTCTGACGGAAGTGATGAAAGATGCATCAGGACTCCACTGCTCTTCTTCTGCTGTGTTTTATCCATCATAGCATGTTCCCTCCGAATAGTTGATCTGTCTGTTCATCAGTGACAGATCACATTCTCTGTCTCTGCATCAAATACATGGATCTTATTCACATCCAGAGCCAGTTTCACCATATCATCGGCACGGATGCCAGTACGAGACGGTACTCTTGCTACCATTTTCTGTCCACAGCAGTTCAGATACAGATAAATCTCTGAACCCATCATCTCTGCCAGATCCACGTTTGCTTCAATGTTAGAAGCTTCTGATATAGACAGGAATGACTCTTCCGCATGAATGTCTTCCGGCCGGATTCCCATGATCACCTCTTTGTCCACATAAGCTTCCAGCTCCGGCTTCTGTACCGGGATCTTATAAGTACCAAAGGTCAGGAACAGATTCTCGCCTTCTTTTTTCACAACTACATTAAGGAAATTCATCTGCGGAGAACCGATGAATCCTGCCACAAATTTATTACACGGATAGTTATACAGCATCTGCGGTGTATCGAACTGCTGAATCACTCCATCTTTCATGACTACGATCCGGTCTCCCATGGTCATAGCCTCGGTCTGATCGTGAGTGACATAGACAAATGTGGTCTGCAGACGTTTGTGAAGTGCTGCAATCTGACTTCTCATCTCTGTACGAAGCTTGGCATCCAGATTGGACAGCGGCTCATCCAGCAGGAATACAGCCGGCTGACGCACCATAGCACGTCCCAGAGCCACACGCTGGCGCTGACCTCCGGACAGCTCCTTTGGTTTTCTCTTCAGATATTCTTCCAGTCCCAGGATTTTTGCTGCTTCCCTTACCTTTTTATCAATCTCGTCCTTTGGAACCTTTCTCAGTTCCAGCGCAAATGCCATATTCTTATAGACAGTCATATGTGGATAGAGCGCATAGCTCTGGAATACCATGGCAATGTCTCTGTCCTTGGGCGGCACGTCATTGACCTTGCGATCACCAATATACAGCTCGCCGCCTGATACCTCCTCCAGTCCTGCGATCATACGCAGGGTTGTTGATTTTCCACAGCCGGATGGTCCAACCAGAACAACAAACTCTTTGTCCTTGATCTCCAGATTCAGATCCGGCACTACGGTATTTCCTTTATCATATGTTTTTACCACATGTTTAAACGTGATATCAGCCATTTTTGTTCCTCCTGTTCTGAGTCTCCCAACATCCGGATATTACTTCTGCGCGGACATCTTTGTCACACTCTCTCCGGCAATAATGTCAAAAGATACCAGCTCATGTATTGCTTCTTTTTCTTCCTCGATCCTGTCAACCAGGATCTCCATGCTGCGATCTGCGATCCTGTCACTCTTCTGACGGATCGTTGTAAGTCTGGGTGTCAGATAATTACCCAGATCAATACCATCAAAACCGATTACCGAGATATCCTCCGGTACCCGAAGTCCTCGATCCCGGATCGCCCGGATCGCTCCCACTGCCAGCACATCCGCCATGGCGAATACGGCAGTCAGCTCCGGCATCTTATCAAGCAGTGCTCCCATGGCATGATAGCCTTCTTCCATGGAAAACAGTGCCGGTTCATACTGCTTTTTCTTATCAAATACCATCTCATGATTCCGAAATGCCTGTTCACATCCGATACATCTGGTAAATGCTGCATGCGACCGCTCCATCCGACCTCCCAGCACACCGATTCTTTCATGTCCCAGCCGGATCAGATATTCCACCGCCGCCTCTGCAGCAGCAGCGTCATCTGTACTGACACTGGACAGATTCGGAAAAGATAACTTTGCTGCTGAGTTGGTAACCAGCACACAGGGCACATCCAGTCTTGCAAACCGTTCCCTGAAGAACTCCAGATTACTTCCCAGGAAGAAGATTCCCTTGGGATGCCGCTCCAGGCAGACACTCTCTGCCTGCTCCACCTCATTTTCTTCCTCACCGATATAATAGATGAAACTGACAAAATCTTTTTCCTCGATCAGTCCCTGCAGCCGCTCCACAATGGAAGCAAATAACATATTCTGTGAACCTTTCACAATGATGGCAATGCCTTTGCTGGCCTGCTGCTTCAGATGCTTTGCATTGTTATTTAATCGAAAATGGTACTTTTCCACCACCGCCAGGATTGTCTCTCTTGCTTTTTCTGATACATCCGGATGATTATTCAACACCCTTGACACAGTTCCCACTGCATATCCAGATTCTTTTGCAATATCTTTGATGGTCATAACATCAATTATCCTTTAACTGCTCCTGCAGCTACTCCTTTGATAATATGTTTTTGTCCGAGCAGGTATACGATCACGATTGGGATAACTGTCAGCATAATACTTGCCATCATAGGACCCATCTCTACTTTTCCGTAGCTTCCACGGAAATACTGGATCAACATGGGGATCGTCTTGTATTTCTTAATATCCAATACCAATGTCGGCAGAAGATAATCGTTCCATACCCACATAGCTTCCAGAATTCCTACAGATACCAGCGTCGGCTTCAGGATCGGAAGCACGATCAGGAAAAAGGTCTGGATCGGATTACAGCCATCGATCATGGATGCTTCCTCGATCTCCAGCGGAATGGATTTCATAAAGCCTGCAAACATAAATACTGCCAGTCCTGCTCCAAATCCCAGATAAATGATCCAGATATTCCACGGAGTGTTGAGCTTCAGACTGTCCGCTGTCTGTGACAGGGTGAACATGACCATCTGAAACGGAACCACCATAGAAAATACAAAAAGGAAATATAACATCTTCGATACCGGTCCTTTGACTCTGGTAATGTACCATGCGCACATGGAACAGCAAACCAGGATCGCGATCACCGATGTAATGGTGATCAGAAGGCTATAACACAGACTCTGCAGGAATCCTTTGGATGCAATGGCATTGATATAATTTTCAATACCTGCAAAGGAATCTGCAGTCGGCAGGCTGAATGCGCCTGCGGTGGTGATCGCTGTCTCCTTTTTCATGGAATTGAACAGGATCATAATAATGGGATATACATATAATACTGCCAGTATGGATAAAAGTACAACCCATATAGAATCTATCATTCTCTTTTTCTTACCCATCTACTGCTGCACCTCCCTGGAACGTGTTGCCTTCAGCTGAATCATGGAGATTGCAATGACCAGAACACAGAACAGAACTGCTTTTGCCTGTCCAAGTCCTTTCCACTGGGCTCCTGCCCTCGCATAGAAGGTCTGGTAAATATTGAGAGCAAGCATCTCTGTGAAATGGTTCGGATCTCCACCGGTCAGAGCCAGGTTCTGATCAAAGAGCTTGAAGGAGTTGGTCAATGTCAGAAATACACAGATGGTGATAGACGGCATTACCATAGGAAGCTTTACCTTCCAGAGGGTCTTCCACCAGGTAGCTCCATCGATCTGTGCTGCCTCGATCAGATCATCCGATACATTCTGAAGTCCTGCAATATAGATGATCATCATGTAACCAATCTGCTGCCAGCACATGAGGATGATCAGTCCCCAGTAACCTGCACTGGTATTCAATGCCAGAAGCGGTTTTCCAACAATGGAAAGCACACAATTGATCAGAATCTGCCAGATATATCCAAGCACGATTCCACCGATCAGGTTTGGCATGAAAAAGATGGTTCTGAAAATATTGGTTCCTTTTAATTTCCGTGTCAGAAGCAATGCCAGGATAAATGCGATCACATTGATCAGCACGATCGAAGCAACAGCAAATAACACCGTGAACTTAAAAGAATTTGTAAATGTACTGTCCGTAAAGATCCGCTGATAATTGCCGATTCCGATAAACTTTGCGTCCTTTACGGTAGTGAACTGACAGAAGGACAGATACAGTCCTTCTATGAACGGAAGAATAAAACCGATCACAAATGCCAGGAATGTGGGCAGTACAAATATCGGTGCATATCGTTTGACTGCTTTTTCCATAAATTCTGTACTCCTTTCTCTCGTCAGTCAGAATTTTGCGATAAAAAGGGCAGGCAAGTAACTTGCCTGCCCTTTTCAACGGTTCTGCTGTCCCGTTATCTACTGTCCATTTGCCAGCTGATACTCAGTTGCCCATCCATCTACAAATGCAGATACTACTGCATCCCAGTTTGCATCGGTCTGATCTGCTGCGTAAGCGGTCAGTGCCTGTCCTAAGCCATTCTTCCACTCCTCAGACGGCATGGTTGTGAAGTTCCATGATACCGGAGTCTTGCCTTCTGCAGTGTAAGCAGTATCCTGTTTTACAAACAGGTTCGGAGATTCCTGTGCGCCCTTGAACGGAATAACGAATCCCATATCGTCTGCCATGCTCTTGGTTCCCAGCTCAGAAGTTACACACCAGTTGATGAAATCCAGTGTTGCCTGAATATCAGCTTCATCTGCCTGGTTATTTACACACCAGTAGTTCTCTGTACCAGTACACAGTCCCTGATTTGCTTCATCACCAGCACCGATATAGATCGGGATCATTGCCAGATCGTCGTCAGTGTATCCATCTTCGCCAGTCAGGTTACCATACTCCCAGGAACCATTCTGGAAGAAGACTGCATCGCCTGCCAGGAATTCATTTCTGGAATCATCACCGGTCTTAGCAGAGAGTTCTGCCGGATCGCAGGTGCTGTTGTTGATGTACAGATCCCAGATGTCACGGTAGTTGTCGAGATAGGTTCCTTTGATTGCATCTGTGCTGCTGATGCCATCTGTCTGATACTCAAAGTAGATCGGCAGGTTTGCCAGATGAGTCTTGAATCTCCAGTCAGAAGATCCATCCATACCAGCGGATGTGAATGCAGCAAATCCAAGCTCGGAAGAACGGGCGGTGATGTCCTCAGCCACTTTCTTCAGGTCTGCGAAAGATTTGATATCATCAATGGTATAACCAGCCTTCTCAAGTAATGTTTTGTTTGTGATCAGTCCATAAGACTCGATTACATATGCAACACCATATACGGTGTCTCCCTCTTTCAGTGCGTAGTTGTCACTGGTAAGCTGTCCGTAAATATCACTACCAGACAGGTCATAGCAGTAATCCTTCCAGTTTGCCAGACCAACCGGTCCGTTTACCTGGAACAGAGTCGGTGCTCCGCTCTTACCCATCTCACTCATCAGAGTTGTCTCATAATTACCAGATGCTGCTGTTACAACAGTTACCGGTACACCGGTCTCCTCTGTGTAAGCTTTTGCCAGATCCTGCCACTGCTGATCCTGCTCCGGCTTGAAGTTCAGATAATATACAGAACCTTCTGCTGTGGAAGTCTCGGTTGCTGCTGTGGAAGTCTCGGTTGCTTCTGTAGAGTCACCGGAAGCTGTACTGTCCCCGCCAGTTGATCCACCGCATCCTGCAAGCGCAGTCGCTGCAAGTGCACATGTAAGTGTCAGCGCTACTAACCTCTTTTTCATATCATTATCCTCCTGATCATCCTTTTCTGGAAACGTTTCCAGTTCTTATGAATCAATCATACGGCTTTTTTCAGATAAATACAAGTGATTTTTGTCGTCCATAATCATTTTCGTCATATTTCTCATTTTTGCCATCATTTTTTTGTGAAATATCACAACAAGAAGACGCGATCCTCTGAACATCTGCCAGAAAATCGCGTCTTCTTTTTATACATTTGTAACTATTATTCGTGGCGTTCATCCAGTGCACAGTACGGTCTGTGGTATCCCACATATTTGTACGCAGGACGGATGATCTTACCATTGTTGACAACTTCCTCCAGTCGATGGGCACTCCATCCGGAAATACGGGAGATTGCAAAAATCGGTGTATAAAGCTCCTCCGGGATCCCCAGCATGGAATATACAAATCCACTGTAGAAATCCACATTGGCACAGATTGGTTTGAACAGATGACGTTTTCTGGCGATTGCTTCGCCTGCCAGACGCTCTACTCTCTCATATAACTCATATTCTTTCTGCAGTCCTTTTTCCTCAGAAAGCCGCTTAGCATAGGATTTCAGAATCACTTCACGAGGGTCGGACAGGGTATAGACTGCATGGCCCATACCATAGATGAGACCGGATTTATCAAATACTTTTTTATCCAGCATACCTTCCAGATATTTGGTCAGTGTTTTTTCATCCTCATAATCCGGACAGCATTTCTTAATATCAGCAAACATCTGCTGTACCTTCAGGTTGGCACCACCATGGCGGGGACCTTTCAGCGATGCAATGGAAGCTGCCGTAGCAGAATAGGTATCTGTTCCAGAAGAAGTGACTACATGATTGGTAAATGTAGAGTTGTTACCACCACCATGCTCCGCATGCAGCACCAGTGCCACATCCAGTACCTTCGCTTCCAACTCGGTAAACTCTCCATCCGGGCGAAGCATCTGCAATATATTTTCCGCAATGGACATCTCTTTATTCGGCAGACGGATCACCAGTGTGTCGTCAGCATGAAAATGTCTCCATGCGCAGTAAGAATGAACTGCGATCTGCGGCATCTTTGCGATCAGCTGCAGGGACTGACGCAGTACATTGGGAACTGTTACCTCATCCGGGTTGGCATCATAACAATATAAGGTCAGAATACATCTCTGTAATGCATTCATCTGATTCTGACTGGTAGCCTTCATTACTACGTCGCGCAGGAACTGTCCGGACAACTCCTGGAGACTCTTTACAATACGTACAAAGCTTCTAAGCTGCTTCGGTGTGGGAAGACTGCCAAACAACAACAGATATGTGGTCTCTTCAAAACCATATCTACGATCTTCAAATCCCTGGATCAGATCTTGTACATTGTATCCCTGGAAATACAATTCCCCCTCTGCAGGCATCTTCTTTCCATTCACACTTTTATACGAAAGGACATCAGATATCTCCGTCAGACCGGTCAGTACACCTTTACCATTGGCATCACGCAGACCACGTTTGACGTCATATTCTGTATAAAGTTCCTGATTGATCTCGCCAGATACTCTACATTCATTTACAAGCCGGTCGAACTGCTCATCCAGTTCTCTGCTCAATTCCATCATGGTAATATTGCTCATACAAACGCACCCCATCTGTCAGTTATTTTGTATACACGTATTCACGTTGCTTTCCATTATACAAAACAAGAAGAGAAATTTCAAGTGCTGATTGCAGGAAAAAGACCGATGCAGAACGTCTTGCATCGGTCTTTTGAAAATCATTTCTACTCTATTCCAAGTTTTGCATCTTAAAAAGTGGCATATCCATTTTGCCTTATACATACATTATTTTAGAAATATCTGAATAGTTCCGGAGGTCTTATGAAACGCATTGCTTCCTTTCTATCCTCTCTTTCCATCCAGCGCATGATCACCCCCTGCCTTTGCCTGATGCTTGTACTCATCGGTCTTTTTTCCTTTCAGAAACAGTTAACTCCCACATCTGGAATTGTGAGTTCAAGAAAGTTACCGATCTATTGTGTCAATACCGAAAGTCCTAAAGTTGCGATCAGCTTCGATGCTGCCTGGGGCAACGAACAAACCGAGACCTTGCTGTCCATTCTGGAAAAGTATCATGTGAAAACCACATTCTTCATGACTGGGGGGTGGGTGGAATCTTACCCTGATGATGTAAAAGCTATCGCCGCAGCCGGACACGATCTTGGCAATCACAGCGAGAATCACAAACAGATGTCCACACTGTCAGCCGATGAATGTAAACAGGAGATTCAGAAGGTTCACGATAAAGTAAAGGAACTGACCGGACAGGATATGATCCTCTTCCGTCCACCTTATGGAGACTACAATGATACACTGATCGATGCAGCCAACAGTCTTGGATATCATGTGATCCAGTGGGACATTGACAGTTTAGATTGGAAGGACTACGGGGCTGACAATATCGTCTCCCGTGTGTTAGATAATGATCATCTTGGAAATGGTTCGATCATTCTTATGCACAATGGTGCCAAATACACTCCGGATGCCCTGGAACGTGTAATCACAGGACTTCAGGAGAAAGGGTATGAAATCGTACCGATCTCACAGTTGATCTATAAAGAAAATTATGAGATGGATCATGAAGGAAGACAGTTTATAAAAGAAAATGCGAAATAAGCCGCAATCCGCGGCTTTTTCTTGTTCAATGTAGATTTTCCTTGCATCCAACTCCTGGTTATGTTATTCTGAACAAAATCTGTATGTATATTAGTTCCAAGTATACATTCAGTCCGTCGAAAGTAACTATTATCTTAATATCTATATCTTTGCATGATTCTTTGCGCGTACCAGATGTAAGTATTTTTATGCAAAATAAATATTTTTGTAATTTCTCTTGCAACGCATAGCTAATGCAGATACAATAAAGGAGAACTATATTTTGAAAACACTAAAAGAATTAACATTGCTTGATAAGTTTTTGTTTGATGAAGTTATGGATATCCCAGAAGCACATGAAGCTGCTCTACGGATTATCCTTGGGGATGAGAATCTGAGATTGCTTTCAACATCTCAAACAGAAAAGGAACTTCGCACGGCTCCCTGGCTCCGTTCTATCCGACTGGATGTATATTCTGTAGATGAAAATATGCGGATCTATAACACGGAAGCACAGAAAAGCCAGAAAACAGATTTACTTCGTCGGAGCCGATTTTATCAGAGTGTGATGGATTCGTCACTTCTGAAACCTGGGGATGAAAGTTTCAATTTGTTAAATGATACGTTTACAATCATGATTACACCATTTGATCTGTTTGGTGAAGGAAAGTACTGTTACACATTTCATGCGCGTTGTGATGAAAATCCTGCTTTGATTCTGAAAGATGGCGCAACCCGCATTTTTCTTAATACAAGAGGAACAAATGCTGAAGAAGTTTCTGAGGAATTGATACAGTTTTTGAATTATATGGAACAATCTGCTTTGAATGTAGATATTCCAGATACAAACAAAAACCTACTTAAAATTCATAAACATGTCAGGCAAATAAAAGCCAGTGAAGAGATGGGGGTGAAATTTATGCAGAGATGGGAAGAGGAAGCTATGTTAAAACGTGAAGGCAGAGAGGAAGGGCACTGTAAAGGTCTGGCTGAAGGAAAGATTTCCATTATTCGTTTCCAGTTTCTTACAAAACATAAGACTCCCGAATTGATTGCGGAAGATCTTGGACTTTCTCTGGAATTTGTTCAGAAACTCTGTGATCTGTTGGTAACGCATCCGAAAAAGTCTGATGCAGAACTAGTGGATCTGTTATAAAACTTCAACATTATTTCAAAAAGGCATGACTGTAAAAAGTCATGCCTTTTTGGATTCATCTATAATCTTTTGAATAAGCATGCGCTGTGAAGGTATTCTGCATCGGTCTTTTTGACAAAATCATACAGCCTTCTTCTCCGGCAGCTGTGCCAGAATGATGGCACAGAAGATCAGCACACAGCCAAACAGTTCCTTAAGACTCAGTCCCTGTCCCAGCAGCACCCAGCCAGCCAGTACCGAGAACACGGACTCCAGACTGAGAAGCAGGGAGGCTACCGTCGGATCTGCATTTTTCTGCGCTATAATCTGCAGGGTATACGCCACTCCACAGGACATTACACCGGCATAAAGCACCGGCTGCCATGCCTGCAGGATCTCCGTAAACACCGGCTGCTCCCATAGCAGAGTTGGAACTGCACTGATGATCGCAGCTGTCAGAAACTGGATCGCGGACATTTTCACGCCATCCACTTTCGGTGAAAAATGATCGATCACCAGAATATGGATTGAAAATGCAATTGCACACAGCAGCACCAGAAAATCTCCCAGTCCCAGGCGAAGGCTCTCCGTCATACACAGAAAATAGAATCCGACCACAGCGATAGCTACGCAGCCAATGATCAGCGGGCGTACTTTCTTACCGATAAATACCCCCAGCAGCGGCACGATCACAATATACATAGCTGTGATGAATCCGGCTTTTCCAACCGTCGTAAATAAGATGCCCCATTGCTGCAGAGTACTGGCAACAGCCAGTGCGATTCCACAGCAGATTCCACCAATGATCAGTGTCTTCTGTCCTGCACCTTTTTCTGTGCCCGTTTTCCGTTGACGATCCATAAACCAGATCACCGGCAGCAACACGATCGCTCCAATCAGGAATCTTGCCATATTAAAAGTAAAAGGTCCCACGTAATCCATGCCCACGCTCTGCGCTACAAATGCGCAGCCCCAGATCAGGGCTGTGAGCATCAGCAGGATATTATTTTTCATTCGATCCACTTCTTTTGTCTCCTCATATAAGTTTTCTGAAAACCACAAAATACCTGCCAGGTGTTGGCACCCGGCAGGCAATCATCTGATTTCCTTATGACAACTCAAAAGCTCCTGTATATAGCTGGTAGTAACGTCCTTTCTCTGCCAGCAGAGATTCATGGTCTCCACGTTCAATGATCCGTCCCTGATCCAGAACCATGATCACATCCGAGTTCTTGATCGTAGACAGACGATGGGCAATGACAAATACTGTACGTCCCTTCATCAGCTTATCCATACCATTCTGTACAATGGTCTCTGTACGGGTATCAATACTGGAGGTTGCCTCATCCAGCACCAGTACCGGCGGGTCGGCGATGGCTGCTCTGGCGATGGCCAGCAGCTGACGCTCGCCCTGAGAGAGTTCCGAGCCGTCTCCATCCAGCATTGTATCATATCCTTGCGGAAGTTTGGTAATAAAATAATGTGCATTTGCAAGTTTTGCAGCTGCAACAACTTCCTCGTCTGTTGCATCCAGCTTTCCATAACGGATATTGTCTGCCACTGTTCCGGTGAACAGATGGGTATCCTGCAGTACCATTCCAAGGGATCTTCTTAAATCCGGCTTCTTGATCTTGTTAATATTGATGCCATCATAACGGATCTTTCCGTCCTGAATATCATAAAAACGGTTCAGCAGATTGGTAATAGTGGTCTTGCCGGCTCCGGTCGCTCCTACAAAAGCGATCTTCTGACCTGGCTTTGCATACATCTTAATGTCATGAAGCACGATCTTGTCATCGTTGTATCCAAAATCCACACCGTTAAACACCACATCACCCTGCAGTTTTTCATAAGTGACAGTATCGTCTGCCTGATGAGGATGTTTCCATGCCCAGACACCGGTACGCACCGGGGACTCCGTGAGAGTTCCATCCGGCTGCTCCACTGCATTTACCAGCGTCACATAACCATTATCCACCTCTTCCGGCTCATCAAGCAGATCAAACACACGCTCAGCACCGGCCAATGCCATAATGATAGAGTTGAACTGCTGAGACACCTGCGTGATCGGCATATTGAAGCTTCTGGTCAACTGCAGGAAGGATGCCAGACCGCCAAGGGTCAGACCGCCGATTCCGGTAATAGCAAGGACAGATCCCACACCAAGAGTCAGCACATAGTTGATATTTCCAAGGTTCGCCATGACAGGCATCAGAATATTTGCATAGGTATTTGCATTTTTTGCACTGTTGAACAGTCCGTCATTAAGAATATAAAAATTCTTCTTGGACTCCTCTTCATGACAGAATACCTTTACAACCTTCTGGCCTTCCATCATTTCCTCAATATAACCGTTCAGTTTACCAAGATCTTTCTGCTGTTCAATAAAATATTTTCCACTCTGCGCTCCGATTTTACGAACTGTTTTCAACATAATGAAGATCATTACAATGATCAGCAGAGTCAGCTGCGGGCTCAGTACGATCATGGAAATAAAAGTGCCGATGATCGTGATGGAACAGCTGAATAACTGCGGAATACTCTGACTGATCATCTGGCGCAGGGTATCCGTATCATTGGTATAGCAGCTCATGATATCACCATGTGCATGGGTATCAAAATATTTGATCGGCAGTTTCTCCATATGCGTGAACATCTCATCACGGATCTGCTTTAAGGTTCCCTGTGTCACATTGATCATCAATCTTGCATACAGATATGTGGCTGCAGTTCCTGCATAATAGATAACCGCCATCACAAGCAATGCCCGCAGAAGCGGTGCAAAGGTCGGATCTGCCGAGGTCAGGAACGGTGTAATATAATCATCGATCAGATTTTTAATAAACAGGTTTCCAGCTACTCCGGCAAGAGAGCTGATCACGATAGCGATCAGTACGATCACAAATTCTATTTTATAATATTTCCAGATATAACCGAGCAGGCGCTTCAGAGTCTTGCCCGGGTTACGGCTTCCGCGGCGCTTCATGCCCGGATTTCCACCTGGTTTCTGTCCCGGTCTCGTCATTTTACTCATTTTCTCCCGCTCCTTTCTGCTGTAATCTGTAAATATCGCGGTAGATCTCATTGGTTCTTAGAAGCTCGTCATGCGTTCCCATTCCTGAGATCCGTCCCTGATCCAGCACAAGGATACGGTCTGCATCCTGTACAGAAGAAATACGCTGGGCAATGATCAGCTTGGTCGTATCCGGGATCTCCTCACGAAATGCCTTCCTGATCAATGCATCCGTCTTGGTATCCACTGCACTGGTGGAATCGTCAAGGATCAGGATCTTCGGCTTCTTCAACAGAGCTCTTGCAATACAAAGACGCTGCTTCTGTCCACCGGACACATTGGTTCCGCCCTGCTCAATATAAGTCTCATAGCCCTGGGGCATTTTCTCGATAAATTCGCTGGCCTGCGCAAGTTCACAGGCATGACGGCACTCTTCCTCCGTCGCATCTTTGTTGCCCCAACGGAGATTTTCAAGGATCGTGCCGGAGAACAGTACATTTTTCTGAAGCACCATAGACACCTCATTACGAAGAGTCTCGATGTCATAATCACGCACATCCACACCGCCGACTTTGACCGCACCATTCAGTACATCATACAGACGTGGGATCAACTGTACAAAGGTAGACTTGGAACTTCCGGTTCCACCGATGATTCCAATGGTCTCACCTGAGTGAATGGAAAGATTAATATCACGAAGTACGCATTTTTCCTGCTGCGCTTCTTTATCCTGCTCATCTCCGTAAGCAAAATCCACATGATCAAACTCGATGGAACCGTCTTTTACTTCGTAGACCGGCTGCTCCGGATTGGTCAGGCTGCTCTTCTCATCCAGCACTTCCACAATACGTTTTGCAGAAGAGCTTGCCATGGTCACCATAACAAATACCATGGAGATCATCATCAGACTCATGAGAATCTGTATGGTGTAAGTAAACAGACTCATCAGATCTCCGGTGGTCATGGAGCCATTTCCAACGATCATCTTTGCGCCGATCCAGGAGATCAGAAGAATACAGGTGTACACTGTAAACTGCATCACCGGCTGGTTCATGATGACCAGACGCTCTGCATGGACACTCATCTTTTTCAGATTGTCTGTAGCATCACAGAATTTCTTATTTTCATGGTCTTCCCGCACATACGCTTTCACCACGCGGATACCGGTCAGATTCTCCTGCACGCTGGCATTCAGCTTATCATAGCCTTTGAACATCTTATCAAAGATCGGAAATGCGTGGCTTACGATAAATGCCATCACGCCGCCTAAGAATACCAGTGCGATCAGGAAGATCAGGGAAATCTTCGGACTGATAGATACACACATTACCAGTGCTGAGATCATCATGATCGGGGCACGGACAAACATACGGATCAGCATCTGGTATGCATTCTGTACGTTGGTCACATCGGTGGTCATACGGGTTACAAGGCCAGCTGTAGAAAAATGGTCAATGTTCTGGAACGAAAAATCCTGAATATTGTCATACATGGCCTTTCTTAAATTTTTACCAAATCCCATGGATGCTCTCGCTGCAAATACGCCGGACAGAGTTCCTGCCGCCAGAGAGAGCATGGCAACTACCAGCATCAGCAGTCCCATCTTCACCACGTAATTCATATTTCCTGCTTCCACACCATTGTCAATGACTTTCGCCATCAGCATGGGCAGCAGCACTTCCAGAATGACTTCAAAAGTCACACTGATCGGTGAAAGCAGCGTATCTCGCTTATATTCTCCGATATATGACATGAGTTTCTTAATCATATTCTGCCTCCTTCAATCCAGTCTCCAATTTATTGATACAACGGATCCACCACGACTGTTCCTCCGGCGTGAGCCATCCGTTCATCTTCGATTCCATCTGCTCCAGACGATTGATGACCTCACTTTGTATCTTCATTCCTTCATCTGTCAGTACCAACTCCTTTTGTCTGGCATCGGTACTTACGCTTCTGCGCTCCAGCAGTCCCCGCTTCTCCAGACACTGCACCACGCTGCACACGGATGACCGGCGGATCTTAAACTCTGCTTCCAGCTCCTTCTGAAATGCAGGTTCCTTCTTCCAGGCCTTCCACCACAGATAGCCCAGTACCCGGCTCTGCACAGAAGAGATCTCCAGATCTGCCATCTGCTGCTCTGTCGCTCTTCTTACCAGATGACTCAAGTCCATGATTGCCTTAATCGGATGATTCTCCATCTCCAAAACCTGAACTCCTCCTTTCTTGTAAGATTACAATGCTCCACGAGATTCAGAGCAATTCGCAAAATCGCCTCTACGAGGCTTTCCTTTTGCTCATATATGGCATCTCGCCATATAAATCTTCGCCAATATGTTCATTCATGCAAGCATGACTCACATATTGTCTGAAGATTCGCATTGCTCTGACTCTCGGAAAAAAGTTAGAACTCTAACGATTATACGTTAGAGTTCTAACAAAGTCAACAAACAAAATATGAAATTTCTGTGAAAACCTGCTTACTGTCGGTTCCTCTTCTCTTTCAAACGATCCAGCCGAAGCTTCTTAATCAGATCCCGGATCTCTGCGGAGACGGTCTCTCCCCTGGCAGTCATAAAACGGGAACCCGGGTTGTGGGTCAGGAACCACTCGGCATTCTCTGCCATGCGGTTCTTCAACTGCTGCTGCAATTCCTCCAGCCGAACACTCTCCAGATCCAGGTTCTGCACCTTCTGTGTCAGTGCTTCTTTCTTCTCTGCGATATTTTCCGTCACAGTAGCTTTTGCAAATGTGGCTGTTGCTTCCAGCAGACGCTTCTTCTCAGCAGCCCGCTGTTCCAGCTCCTGCAGGATCTGCTCTGCCTGATCCAGCAGATTTCTCAGATCCATGGCCTTGCGGAATGCGCCTGCAAAATCATATACCATGCAGACCGTGATCAGAAATGTCATAACTGACACAAATTCACTGTTGAGCCAGAATACAAACCGCTCCACCTGCGGCTGCACCACATAGACCATCATCACGCTGAAGAATCCCCACACAATGGAGGAACTCAGACAAATATGACCTTTGTACTGAAAATGCTGGTTACTGTAATCCCAGTAGCGTACCTTGAACAGGCGCACCATGGCCTCACCGGTCACAAGCTCCAGAAGTGTGGCGCCGATCAGGCCTGCAATATACACTGCCACCGGATGCTGGTCAAAGGGCAAGGTGATCAGTAATACCAGAACAGCACCACTTCCATATAAAGGAAGCCAGGGCCCCTTTAAGAAGCCCCGGTTCACGAAACAATGCTGCTTGAGCGACACATACGTGGACTCAAAACACCATCCAAATATACAATACAGATAGAAAAATGACAGCCACTGGCGAAATTCATAGTGAAACATAGATGTCCTCCCAGTTGTCTGTATGCGTATCCTATACGCTGATGTCAGCTTTTACACCAAGTAACTCTTTATTTGCATCCAGGATCGGCTGCACCACATCTTTCAGGAATGCTGTCACCTGAATCTCAGAACGTCCAGTATAACGGGCCGGATCCATGCATGCCTCCAGCTGCTCCAGTGTCATGTTAAATGCCGGATCAGCTGCGATCAGCTCCAGAAGATTATTGTCCTTACCTTCTACTTTCACATTTCTTCCTGCTTCCATGGAAAGCTCACGAATACGCTCATGCAGCTCCTGACGGTCTCCGCCTGCTTTTACTGCGTCCATCATGATATTCTCAGTCGCCATGAACGGAAGCTCACTTCTCAGACGTTTCTCGATCACCTTCGGATATACTACCAGACCATCTACCACGTTCAGGCACAGATCCAGGATACCGTCGATTGCCAGGAAGCCTTCCGGAACGGAAAGTCTCTTGTTTGCGGAGTCATCCAGCGTTCTCTCAAACCACTGGGTTGCTGAGGTGATCGCCGGATTCAGCGCATCCACCATCACATATCTGGACAGAGAAGCAATACGCTCACTTCTCATAGGATTTCTCTTATACGCCATTGCAGAAGAACCGATCTGAGATTTTTCAAATGGCTCCTCTACCTCTTTCAGATGCTGCAGCAGACGGATATCGTTGGACATCTTGTGCGCACTTGCCGCAATACCTGCCAGTACATTCAGTACTCTGGTGTCCACCTTACGGGAGTAAGTCTGACCGGATACCGGTACGCATTTCTCAAAGCCCATCTTCTTAGCGATCATAGGATCGATCTTGTCGATGGTCTCCTGATCTCCGTCAAAGAGCTCCAGGAAACTTGCCTGGGTTCCTGTGGTTCCCTTGGATCCCAGCAGCTTCATGCCATCTAATACATATTCCACATCTTCCAGATCCATGCAGAACTCGTTGAGCCACAGAGATGCTCTCTTACCTACTGTGGTCGGCTGTGCCGGCTGGAAGTGAGTAAATGCCAGGGTTGGCAATGCTTTATATTCATCTGCAAATTTTGCAAGCTCAGCAATCACATTGATCAGCTTTTTACGAACCAGACGAAGTGCCTCGGTCATCACGATAATATCTGTGTTGTCTCCTACATAACAGGAAGTTGCACCCAGATGGATGATTCCTTTTGCTTTCGGACACTGTACACCATATGCATAAACATGGGACATAACATCATGGCGAACTTCCTTCTCGCGGGCTTTTGCCACATCATAATTAATATCTTCTGCATGGGCTTTCAGTTCATCGATCTGCTCCTGTGTGATCGGAAGTCCCAGCTCCTTCTCGGTCTCTGCCAGTGCGATCCACAGCTTTCTCCAGGTGCGGAATTTCATGTCCTGAGAAAAAATGTACTGCATCTCCTTGCTGGCATAACGCTCTGATAACGGACTGCTATATCTGTCTGTGCTCATGTTTTTGTTCCTTTCTGTTTTGTTTAAATTAATTATATCCAACAGTGCTAGCGCTCGTAGTCGCCGCGAATATCCTCTTTCGGTGGATCCAGCGGATATTTTCCGGTAAAGCATCCGCTGCAGCAGGGAAGTCCATCCACCATATCTTTCAATCTGTCCAGTTCCAGATAGGCAAGGGAGTCCGCTCCGATGATCTGACGAATCTCCTCCACGGACCGGTTATAAGCGATCAGCTGCTCACGGGCCGGCACATCGGTACCGAAGTAGCACGGATACAGAAATGGCGGAGAGCTGACTCTCATGTGCACCTCTGTGGCTCCCGCATCCCGAAGCATCTTCACGATCCGGTCACTGGTGGTTCCACGGACGATGGAATCGTCGATCATGATCACACGTTTTCCATTTACCGCTTCTTTCAGAACATTTAATTTTACCTGCACACTGGATTCCCGGTTACTCTGCTTAGGCTTAATAAAAGTTCTTCCTATATAACTATTTTTTACAAATGCGGTTCCATAAGGAATTCCTGACTGAAGAGAATATCCCAATGCTGCTGCATTACCAGACTCCGGGACACCTACCACCAGGTCTGCCTCCACCGGGCTGTCCATGGCAAGATATTTACCTGCCTGAATACGGGAACTGTAGACACTGATGCCATCAATATGGCTGTCTGGTCTGGCAAAATAAATGTATTCAAACACACAACGTGCTTCTTTTTCTTTTGGAAGACAACGACTCTTGTCAGAGACGATGCCTGTCTTCGGAGAGATGCTGACGATCTCACCCGGCTCCACATCACGGACAAATTCTGCGCCGATCGTATGAAGAGCGCAGGTCTCGGATGCCAGAATGTAGGTGTTATCTCTCTTACCAATACAGAGCGGTCGGAATCCGTAAGGATCTCTGGCTCCGATCAGCTTTCTTGGAGACATAACGACCAGAGAATAAGCTCCCTGGATCTTATCCATGGCTCTTGCAACTGCTTCTTCTGCGGATTTTGCATTCACACGCTCTCTGGCAATATGATAGGCAATGACCTCAGAATCAATGGTTGTCTGGAAAATTGCTCCGCTGTACTCCAGTTCATGCCGAAGCTGTGGTGCATTGATCAGATTACCATTGTGGGCAACTGCCAGAGTACCTTTAATATAATTAAGGACCAGCGGCTGTGCATTCTCTCTGGTGCTGCTTCCTGCCGTGGAATAACGGGTATGTCCCACTGCAATATCACCATGCATTCCTTCCAGAATCTCCGGGGTAAATACTTCATTGACCAGTCCCATGCCCTTGTGGGTCGTCACTTTACGGGGTCCGTCCGTATCTCCTACTGCGATTCCACAGCTCTCCTGTCCACGGTGCTGCAGTGCCAGCAGTCCATAATATACGGATGAGGCCACATCGCCTCCATCGAAATCATAGATACCGAACACACCGCACTCTTCATGCAGTCCATTCAGATCTTCTTCCATTTCAAATACCTTCGTACTTTCCATCCGCTGTCATCCTTCCTGTCCGATTTTATAAAAAATCTGCGTTGTACGCGAATAGTATAACTTGCGACAATGGGAATTTCAATATTTTGATTAGAATTTTTTATAAATTGTGACTTATTTATAAGAAAACCAGTCCAATTAAACTATCTCTGATTAAATCTGGATAAAAACTGTCTGGTCCGCTCTTCCTGTGTATGACCGAATACCTGATCCGGTGTACCCTGTTCCACAATAAATCCATTATCCATAAATACGACCTGATTGGCCACATCTCTGGCAAATGCCATCTCATGGGTAACGATAATCATGGTCATCTTCTGATCTGCCAGTCCTTTGATGACCTTCAGGACTTCACCGGTCAGCTCCGGATCCAGTGCAGAGGTCGGCTCATCAAAGCACAGAATATCAGGGCGAAGGGCCAGGGCACGGGCAATCGCCACACGCTGACACTGTCCGCCGGACAGCTGATGGGGATAATTACCCATCCGGTCAGCAAGTCCCATATCTTTCAACAGCTCCACGGCCTGTCCTTCAATCTCGTCGTGGATCTCTTTCTTTCTCACTTTATAATCCGGCTGTTCCTTCTCCAGCAGTTCCTTGGCCAGCATAACATTTTCCAGTGCTGTATACTGCGGAAACAGGTTAAATGACTGAAACACCAGTCCAAAATGCAGCCGCTTCTTACGGATCTCTGCTTCCTGAGTGGAGGACTTCTGTGTAGCGTCAAACAAAGTCTCTCCGTTGACCTTGATGATTCCACCATCTGGTCTCTCCAGGAAATTCAGGCAGCGAAGCAGTGTCGTCTTACCGCTTCCTGAAGAACCGATGATAGAGAGCACCTGACTCTTCTCCAGAGAAAAGCTGATATCCTTGAGCACTTCCGTGCCTTCAAATGATTTGCAAATATGTTCTACTTCCAGAATTGGCATCTTCTTCTCCCTCCCTTACCTGAAATAATCCAGTTTCTTCTCAAGCTGTCCTAACAGAACGGTCAGAACACCATTGAAGATCAGATAATAAACTGCCGTGAAGAACAGCGGCCAGATGGCTCCTGAGATTCCCTGGGAACCTTTCATGAAAGCCTGTCCTGCCCAGATGATCTCCTGCAGTGCGATAATACGTGCCAGTGAGGTATCCTTTACCAGCGTGATGATCTCATTGGACATGGGCGGAACGATCCGCTTGATCATCTGCAGTAAGGTTACTTTAAAGAAAATCTGTGCTTTGGTCATGCCAAGCACCAGTCCTGCTTCTTCCTGTCCCTTCGGCACACTCTGGATCCCCCCACGGTAGATCTCAGAAAAATAGCAGGCATAGTTAAAAATAAAGGATACAGCAGCCGCCATAAAACGTCCGGTCTCTCCGCCGCCCCAGATCGTCTTTCCAAGAACCAGCCCTGGGAAATAATAGATGATCAGAAGCTGGATCATCAGCGGCGTACCACGCACGATCCATACGATCACTTTGGTAAAATAACTCAGCGGCTTAAACTGTGACATAGAACCGAATGCAATAATAAGTCCCAGCGGGAACGCGCCGATCAGCGTCACCAAAAATAACCTTAAAGTCTGTAAAAAGCCGATGTTCAGTGAATGAACAACGATCGGCATCTGTTGTAATATCAGTTCCATGTAAATCCTTCTCCTATTTCTCTTGTTTATTACGCACGAAAGCAGTGCAGTTTTCGCTTACGTTCCGACTGCACTGCCATAATGGTTTTCATTTCTTTTCAAACAGAACTTATTTGATAAGTGCTGCCTGTACTCCATAGGTCTCTGCAACCTTCTCCATACTACCATCCTCAAGGCTGGTTGTAAAGTAATCATTGAGTGCTGCTGCAAGATCGGAGCCTTTACGGAAGCCTACACCATACTCCTCGCTGTTCAGGCCGATGGTGTAAGTCAGATCTGCATATCCGGTTCCCTCACCGATCATAGCACCTGCCATCAGGGAATCGATGACTGCTGCATCAGAGCTCTTGGAAGCAACCTCCATCAGAGCATCTGCCTGAGAAGATACCGGTGTGTAGTTCAGTCCCAGAGCGCTTACCTCAGCCTCTCCTGCACTTCCTGCTTCTACTGCGAAGCTTAAATCTTTGAGGCTCTCTTCATCCTGATACTGATCAGCTACATCAGCCGGAACAACAACTACCTGTGCATTGTTAAGATATGCATTGGTGCACTCCATAGAACTGGTAACTTCGTCTGTCAGAGTCATTCCGTTCCATACACAGTCGATGGTCTTTCCGTCAAGCTCCAGGATCTTGTTATCCCAGTCGATTACCTGGAACTCAGCAGTTACACCAAGGCTCTCTGCAAATGCTTTTGCCATATCAGCATCGAATCCGATCCACTCGCCATTCTCATCTTTGTAATCCATCGGCTCAAACTCGGTAATACCAACTACCAGAGTTCCTTTTTCTTTTACATATGCAAGATCGCTCTTAGCATCTGCTGCTGTGTCTTCTGCTGCCTCTGCAGTATCCTCTGTTGCCTCTGCATCTGCTGCTGTATCCTCTGCTGCTGCATCAGTTGATGCGGATGTATCTGCGCTGCTTCCACAACCAGTCACCATTGCTGCGGTCATGGCTCCTACTAACATAAGTGCTACTAACTTTTTCATAATAGATCCTCCTGTTGATCGTTTTGTGTGCTACCACTCTACCATGGTAAAGCAATCAAATATGAATGAATTATAGCAAGCACTTCTATAATTGTCAACCAGTTTTTTGACGACTTCTGTAATCTTCTTCCCAGCGAAGCAATTTTTTCTGAGGATCCGTGTCATCAGACTCCGATGTGCGCGTTTTCTTTCCGTTTCCCGGACGTTTTCCTGCTGCCAGCTGTTCTGCCAGCTCCCTGTATTTTCTTGTATCTTCATGAGGTGCGAACTGCATGGACGTTTCAAAGCACTCCACTGCCCGTTCAAACAGAAACTGCCGCACATAGCAGATTCCCAGATTGTTCCATACTGCCGCATAGAACTCTACGCCAAGCCGGGTGTTCTGATGCATCCGCAGGATTCTTCGATACTCTTCCGCTGCCGCCCATTCGTTGCGGCTGTTCAGAAGTCCATCCGCCCGGAGCTTTAGGCGCTCCTGTTCCTGCATAGTACCGAGGCTCTTCAGCTGCTCCCCCAGCTCTGCCAGTTCCTGATTGGTAAACAGATCCACTGCTCCCACAACGGAGATCACCAGATTCTGAAAGTTCGTCCCGGACTCCTTCCCATTGCGGATCCTTCTGGCAAGCTCTGAGGAACCGATCTCTTCCTCCAGCCAGCGACACAGACGGTCATCGAACATCTGCGGCTCTGCCAGACAAATATTGTGATACAAAAACCATGCCAGTTCTTCCAGACTGTACATATTAAGACCCGCCTGTTCCAGAAAATACGGTGTCTTTGCCCTGCGGTATTTACAGATCGTTACCAGTGCCATGACCGTCCTCCTGTTCTTCCATCAAAAATGATTCCTTCCAGTACAGATCTGACGCGGGATACAACTCGCCGAAGCCCAGGTCTGTCACCTTCACCTCACAGCGGTACCGGTCTGTAAAATGCGCCTCGACCAGTACTCTGGAAGCTCCATCTGGTCTTGCAGGCAGATCCGTCAGCTGGAACCGCTTTCTCACCGGATCTCCACCCATCATGGACTGAAAGTAAAATTCTAAAATATGATCTTCTCCCCGCAGCAGCACTTCTGTGTGACAGCCCGCATCGTACCAGCTGCATCCGGCACTGATCAGCGTGTAGATTACTTCTTTTCCATTTTTGATGCTGCGGATCCCCACATTGTGAAGCAGCGTCTGTTCATTTAAAAATAAATACTTCTTCTTTCCGTTCTGATCCCCCGCTGCTGCACAGGCACCTCTGGCATGAATCTGTTCCGCCAGAAAGACTCTCCGGTGAAAACAGATCTCTTCCCGGCTTTTCTTATAATCTCTGGCATTAAAGTCTGTTCCCGCCAGAAAGACTGCCGACACCGGGCCACCTCCAAACCGCTCTTTGGCCAGCTGTGCCAGCTTTTCGTCCCGGCTTCCTTCCAGAAGAGTTCCCACATGCCAGTATTCCGGCTCTCCAGCCTTCACAAGCATGGGCATGGCCCGTCGGTTCACTTCCAGCCAGGTAGCCTTGATCTCATCTGTGTCAAATTCCAGAAGCCAGACCCGGTGCTGCCAGATGTCCGGTGTCTGCTCCATCACAAAGGACACCAGGCTCTGGGTCTCGCTTAAGATCTGTATCTGCTCTCTTAAAAATCCTGCTTCACAGGCTTCCTGCATATACTGCTCAATCGTCTCCTTCTCCATATCCGGAAGGACCAGAGATACCTGCATCTCTTCCTTGACAGCAAAGCGCTTCAACGCGGACAGCACCTTCCGAAAGCAGGCACACCGGCCTGTCTGTCCTGTGAAATCAAGGGGCAGCGGCTGAGCCTCTTTCATCTGTATCGACTGATAGCAGACCTTTGGATATTCTTCCCGGTAATCCACTCCCACTGCCAGCGGATTCCGTCCACTTGTTATCTTCATCGCTCTCTTCCTCCGCTACCTTGCCCGAAATCCATCCTGCGTGATCTCCAGCAGTTCTTCATATTCTGCCATCATCCGGCGCAGTGCCTTTTCCTGATGAAGGTCCAATGCCCTCTGCATCCGACACAGTCTCTCATAACGGGTCTTATTGTCCTCGCAGTCCTGCTGCTGTTCCAGCGTCTTTGATACGGTGGAGACCACCGTTCCATCCGGCTTCTCCTCCGTGAAAAACCAGGTCAGCCGTTCCCCGTAGAACAATGGGAAGGATTTTACAAAGATACCTCCGCAGGCCGGGAACAACTGTACCGTCATATAATCAAAGGTCCGCTTTCCATGATATTCCAGCACATAATGAAGGATCACCTTGTGGGACGGATCACAACGATACTCCAGGACTGTCCTTGCATCCTGATACTCAATCTCATCGGTCAGCGGAACCAGCTGATCCATAAACGCAAACCGTGTCCGCCGGATAGCCGGTTCCTTCAGAAGTCTTCCCGCCAGCCGTTTCTGAGCATCCGTCAGAAGCAGAAGTGCCGAATACTGTCTGAGCACCGACAGCTCTGCCACCATGCACAGATGGTCTTCCCACATAAGATGGTGTTCCAGACTTTGGAAAAATCCTTCCGGCACCGGCTCATTTTTCACAAAATCCTTCCAGCTCATATAATTCAGCCAGGCGCTGATCATGACCGGATCTCCACCTCGGTCATCCACCTGCTGAAATACCGGGAACACCTCTTCTGTCATATGCTCCGTAAACAGGGACTGTGCAAGTAAAGTATCCTCCAGCTCCGGCAATGCCAGTCCAAACTGGTCTGCCGCTTTCCACAATCCCAGAAGCTCTTCCGTATTTCCCTTAAGCTCCTCTGCCAGGAGTGCCACAATCTTCTCTGTATAAACACCTTTTCTGAACACCTCTCTGGCAAATGGCCGCAAGTGCTCTTTTGTATCTCTTTCATCACTGAGCAGACGCTGAAGAAGTTTTAACAGAGAACGGGGATCTACAAGCTTACATCCTGTCTCTTTCAGAAGAGCATATGCCTCTTCATCCTTTCTCACATAGATCAGAATCTCCAGATAGGCAGCCTGATCTTCTCTGGAAAGCTTTTCCGGATGCTCAATGACCAGCCGCTCGTCCAGTTCTTTTCCAGACTCCAGTCTCCGGTGACGCTTCTCATAGTCCAGAACTTTAAGCTTCAGATGCTGCGCATATGTTTCACTCAAGCCCTGATCTTCCAGAAGCCGATAAGCAGCATCCACATTATCATGGGTCAGACGGCCTTCCACTCCGCCCTCCACCAGATAGATGTTCAGCCCCCGGTTATTTTTCAGACGCATAAGACACATCTGCAGAAACCGCGGCTCGATCATCAACCGTTTCAGGTTATATTTTACTGTTCCCACATGCTCACGACCCGCCTCATCGATCAGAACGACCTTCGCCCGGGGCGTATAGACCTGTACCTGGGCAGTCCCGTTCTGTAAAGGCACGATCTGAGGGTGCTCCAGCTGCGCATGCACTACTTTTATCTGACGGATCCTCCGATCCTCACAGGTGACCTTTCTGGTAAATAGAAGCTCCGCCACTGCCGTCAGCTCTTCATTATCCAGTGTCTCCGGCAGCAGACACCTTCCATACAGCCACGCCAGTTCTTCATTGATCCGACGCTCCTTGACCTGTTGAAGCAGAAATTCCTGCATCTTTTTTCTGTGCTCCTCGTACTCCGGCCTGCGGATAGCTCCGAACCGCACCAGATTGCTGTAGAACACAGTCTTCTGACGGCTGGTCAATGTGTTGTGATATTCAAAATACAACAGAATCTGCCGCGGAAGCAGCTTGTCATAATCCTCCGGCAGAGAATAAATAAAATACTCATAGAGATTGGTGATCTTGGCATCCAGCTCCACGCCTTTTTCGTACCAGCCAAAAGCTTCCTTGTCTGTCCGATGCCCGCGGATGTAGACCGCACACACAGCTCCCACGGTCTCCTTACAGGGTTCCTTCTGATAACATCCCTTCAACAGACGCACAGCCAACGGAGACCAGCGCTTCAGCCTTACAGCCTGCCCTGCCGCCAGCAATGCGATCTGGGAAGTCAGAAGCCCATGTTCTGATGCCCATGCACAGATCTGCAGGACAAATCCATCCAGCCCCTGAAACAATGCTGCATCCTCACTCAACAGATTCCATGCTTCCAGATACAGAAGACGATGCCTGGTACCCATCCGATACTGACGCTCCAGGATCCGATAACGGGTTCTCTTGTCTCTTAACAGTTCCGGATCCAGCTTCAGCAGAAAATATGTGAGCATCCAGTCTTCCGGGTATTTCTGATAGAGTTTCCGAAGCTGGACTACCGCCTGTTCCGTCACCTGACTGTCTTTTCGATAAATGCTGTTCACATAGAGATAGAGTTCCTTCGTTCTCACATCCCGCTGCTGAAACAGTCTGGTCTTCTCATATTTGCGAAGGATCCAGCCGGCTTCCTCCTGACGGTTCTCAAGCCCCATCACCCATGCATTCAGAAGCATCCATGCAGAATGATCCGGATCCAGCTCCAGCAATGTATCCACATGAGTCCGGAACTCTTTTACTGCATCCTTCCGGCTGCAGGTATGAAGCTCTGATTTTTCCATACAAAGCTGAAGACCCGCCAGTGCCTGCTCCCGCTTTCTCTTTAACAGCCATGCTTCACTGCGCCCTTTGCCCCTGCAAGGCTTCTCCTGCGCATTTTCTTCCGGCTCCTCAGTCTCTTCCGGCAGTGCCAGATCTTCCAGATTCTCCACCGCAGGCTCCTGGGAACGGATCCTTATGCTAACCGGGATCTCATATTCTCCCGCATTGGATTCGATCCAGAGAGATTCTGTAAAGGTCTCTCCCGGCCGCAGATGCTCTGCATAATACGTATATTCCAACCTTGCGGCTCTTCCAAAGAACGAGGACTTCTGAAAAGTCAGCCCTGGCACCCGGCTGAAGATCATGCCCTTCACCCGTCTCTCGTCCTGAGAGCTGACGATCAGATCCCCTTTGACTCCTTTTCCCGGATCCAGCTCGATCTCAATCCGCTCCGGCTCTGTGGTCAGCCGCACCTGGTCGTATGAAAATATTCCATTAGAAAAATCAATGATCTTCTCTTTCATGTGTCCCCCGTTGCAAATTTGCTTACTTCGTGTGATAATGAGGATATCTGATTATTATTATAGCACCCATGGTTTATTTTTCGCAACCATGGCAGAGACTAACGCAAAGGAAATAAGATTATGAGTACAAGCATGGAACAGAAAATAGAAGGAAAAGAACATTTTCATGGCAGTGACCTGGAAAAGATCGAGAAATATTTTGGCATTCCAAAGGAAAAGATCACCGGATTCGGTGCCAACGTCAATCCACTTGGCATCTCTCCTAAGATGAAAGAAGGACTGGCCACACATCTTGATGTTCTGACTGCGTACCCGGATCCGGAATATACCGAGTTGCGGAAGCATATCGCCTCTTACGCCGGATGCAAACCAGAGCAGGTACTGGTAGGAAATGGATGTACGGAACTGATCTCTTTGTTCATCGGTATCCATCATCCTAAGAAAGCACTGGTCGTTTCTCCCACTTATTCCGAATATGAACGGGAATTAAGATTAGTTGGCAGCGAAGTCAACTACTATGCATTAAAAGAAGAACTGGATTTCCAGATGGATGTGGATGATTTCTGCCAGACATTAAAAGACGGCACAGAACTTTGCATTATCTGTAATCCGAACAACCCCACCTCCACAGCCACCACCCCTGATGACATGAGACAGATCCTGGAGTGCTGCAGGAAACATCACATTTTCCTTATGGTGGATGAGACTTATGCCGAATTTGCTCCGGAAGATACCAGTGTGAGCTCCGTAGGTCTGCTGCAGGAATTTGATAACTTTGCGATTCTGCGTGGCATCTCCAAATTCTTCGCCGCTCCGGGACTTCGTCTTGGCTATGCCATGACCTCTGATCTGGAGCTGTTGAAAAATATCAAGGAACAGATGAATCCCTGGTCCATCAACAGTCTGGCTGAACTGGCAGGCTCCTATATGTTCAATGACTGGGACTATATCCGCCGCACCAGAGACCTGATCTCCTCCGAGCGTGAACGGATCTATCAGGAGCTGCTGACCTGGAAAACCGTGAAAGTTTACAAACCTTATGCAAATTTCATTCTGGTGAAAATTCTCAAAGAAGGCGTGACCTCCTATGATGTATTTGTCCATGCTATCAAAAAAGGACTGATGCTCAGAGACTGCTCCACATTCCTCGGAATGGAAGATGAGACCTTCTTCCGGTTCTGCTTTATGATGCCTGATAAAAATACAGAGCTGCTGGCATGCCTGAAGGAGCTGCTGGGATAAAACTGAGGGACTTTCATTCACACCAAATCGCATAAGAATTTATGAACATGGCTCCTGACAAGATGAGTCAGCTATTCTATAGAGAGCAGTTCATGGGATATGAAAGCTCGTATGACGTGTATCGGACATAAAAGCCCTGCTATACTGTCTGACTACGCACACATACTGTGTGCGCATCAGCCAATACAGCAGAACTTTCCTGTCCGCTCCAAGTCATACAGCGTCTTTCACATTCCCATGAGCTGCTCTTTTTAGTTTTTGCTGCACCTTGTCAGAATCCATGTCTTCAGATTTTCACACGATTTGCTCCAAACCGTGTCCCACAGTTTTCTTCCCGTTCCTTCAGGCATACCCTGTGCCTCGATAGCTTTATTCAAAGTATTCCTGGTACACTTCAAAGAAATTACTGGTTGTGACGGTGTCGTAATCTGTGAATTTGATATTATCCCACATTCTCTGCTGGAATTCGGAGATGGTGTCTTCCATCAGGTCAGAGTAGATGGCATGGAATCTTTCAGTTTTTCGTTGGCGGGCAACTTTTTCTTTATTTGCCTCGGATTCGGACTCCATATAGGTATTCAGGCATTTGAGAATGTAATAGCCATTGTTGTCCGCAAAGACATCGCTGATTTCGTCATTTCCAAGATTAAAGGCTACCTCTTCGTAGGTCTGATCCTTATCTCCTCTGGCAATGGTGATGGTTGTCTGAGATGCCTTGGAATAATTGGCCGCCAGGCTCTCGAAGTCTTCTCCATTATCCAGCTTGTTCTTAAGTTCCTTAGCCTGGTTTTCCTCCGGCACGAAGATCTGCTGGATCTGAATGATCCGTGCTTCATCATCGCTGATCTCTACTGCCTCATCACCGGTGATCTGCTCATAAGCCTTATCTGCCAGACAGTAATCTTCATACATGGTCTGGATCTCTTCCTGGCTGACTTTCAGTGCTGATACTTCTTCCTCGCTAAGCGAAGTAAAATATTCCTTTGCTGCTTCTGCTGCCTTCTGTTTTTCAGAATCAGTCAAGGCGATCTCCCGTTCATCTGCCAGAAGAACCATGCTTTTCACCTGGGACAACTGGGATACCACCTGATTTTTCAGATATTCTTCCAGGGTCATGTCTCCCACATTGTGGTCCCACATCTCGATGCCATAGACATTTTCATATTGATTTTTCTCGTTGCACAGATAGACCAGCGCTTCCGATAATTTACAGGTCTCACTGCCGATCCGGAACAGTTCATTGGATGCAAGACCTGTCGTGACCACGATCTTTGTATCGGAACATCCGGTCAGCAGACCGACACTCATAGCCATGATGAGTCCTGTAGCCGCCATGGCAGTCGCTGTACGTCTTCCGGTTCTTCGTCCTCTATTCTGCATGACGCACCTCCAAAGTGTCGCTTCCTGTTCCTTCCGGATCTGCCAGAAAAGCTTCTTCATTTTCCAGAATTCGCTTCAGGACTGCAAGTACGCCATCCACCTTCCAGGATGCCACCTGATAATGGGCTGCTGCTTTCACATCCGTGTGAGACAGTTCTGATGCAAAGCTATAATACGCCTGCATAAGCATGGACATATCATTAAAATTATCACCGAATACAACCGTCTCTTCCGGACTGGCACCTGTCTGCTGCTGAATCCAGGCAACGGCTTTTCCCTTGGTCGCTTCCTGCAAATTAATATCCACCCAGCGGTCCCCGGAAATATTTACGCTGAAGCGATCGCCCCATCGTTTATTTACTTCCTCATAGATATCCACAGCTCCATCCGGGCAGTAGATAGCCATTTTAATACTTTTATCTACATAGGCTTCCAGATCCTCTACCACACTTTTATTTCCTTTGTAGCCTCCCAGAACACCTTCGCTGAACGTTTCATCTTTCGCATCTGTATAGAATCCATCTACTGCGGAAAACATCACATAGCACCCTTCCATTTTTCGGGCTTCATACAGTAGTTCGCGAAGCTCCTTTGCCGGAAGATACAGCGCCCTCTCTTCTTTTCCATTTTTTTCAATACAGGCTCCATTATCCGACACATAATAGATTCTTTCACTGACAGGCCGAAATACTGCATCAATGCTGCTAGCATGGCGACCGCTGGCTGCTGCAAAGACGACTCCCTTTTCTGTAAGTTTTTTAATCACTTCCAGATATTCTGGATTAAGATCTGTATTTCCTTCCGGAACCAGCGTTCCATCAATATCACTGACGATCAATTTTATCATAAAATATGTTCTCCATTGTTTTTCTGATTTATTTTTGCCAAATATAACGTTATTCTACCTTGTAAGTACACTTTTTGCAAACCCCCGCAGTCATTTTCTAAATATTTAATAATTTTGTACTTTCAAACCGGAGCATTTTATATTAAAATAATGTAGAATAAATTTGCACGAAGAAAGGGGCAATTTTGTATGAAAAAAGCAGTGAAGATTTTTACAGCCATTACTGCAGCCGCTGTGGCTGTGGCAGGAGCCGTTTATGTAGTACGCAAGTTCTTCTTACACGATGACGAGCTGGAAGAGTTTGATGACGAAGAGCTGTTTGAAGACGAAGATGATGACAGTGATGACGATGACATCGAGGCTTTTGATGATGAGTCCGAGATCTTCGAAGACGAAGCAAAAGAAGCTGAGAAGGCCGACGCCGAGAAAGCTGAAGAAACCGAAGTAGCTGATACCGAAGAAACGGAAGAGGCTGAACGGTAAGTATTGTCTAAAAAAACGTGCCGCATAAGCGGCACGTTCAGAATGTAGACAAAGTCCTCGGTAAAACACCGAGGATTTTTCTTTGTGACGAGGCTGAAAGTCAGTATCTACGCGACTTTTAAGCCTCATTTTGTTATAATAGAGATATCAAGAAAAGGCGGTATTTCTAGTATGATGACGCAGGATAATGAGAAAACAAGAAAGCAGATGCAGATTGTATAAATACACAAAAATTGGTAATATCTATCTCTGCTTTTTCTATCTTTAGAAAGTCTTCGACTTTGAATATCATTTTCAAGTTCCATCCTCCTTTACACTCACTCTTTTTTTCAATATATCCTGTTTTATAAAATATCGCAATGCTCTACTAGAAATTATTTTCTGCATTATTTTCTGCATCATAATTAAAATTATTATAACATGCCAGGAATAAAAATCCAACATAAAGGGGCCACCACACATTCGTGCGGCAGCCCCACGCTTTACTTATTTTTTATTTATGATTCTTCTTCAGTCTTCTTTTTCTTATAGATAAACAGGATTCCTGCCAGTGCACCGGTGGCTGTGAGCATACCGATGATTGGGAAGAAGAAGTCTGTATCGTCCCCGGTCTTGGCTCCGCCGGTACGGCTTACAGTAGAGGTATCTGCCGGTGTTCCCTGTGCAGTTGTTCCTGCGGTACTGGCTGCAGTAGAAGCTGCAGAGCTGGAATCGCTTCCGGAACTGCTGTGAGAGCCACTGTGGGAGCCGCTGCCGGAATTGTTCGTGGTAGTGGATTTCTTCACCACGATTCCAAACGGACTTAAGCTGTCCACATCAAGACTCAGCACACCTGCTTTTACGCTCCCTTCCAGTTCTTCGATCAGTCCATTATGGTCATGGAAGATCCGAAGGGTCTTGTTACTGTACTTGCTGCCTACCTTGAAGTTCAGTGTGATGGTATCTCTTGGCTGTACTTCCTGGCCGTTCAGATACAGCTTCACATCATAGAGACAGGTCAGGGTCTCTTTCGTACCCAGAAGTTCTTTCATGCGGATCACTGCATCGTCCGTCTTCTGAAGCGGTGTCACTACAAGCTCATAGCCGGACAGCTTACCGGTCACGGAGACGCCGGTCTTCTTATCCTTCAAAGTGATCACCGGTGCATCCACAAGGTTCTTCATCTCTGCTTCGCAGTCTTTCAGTTTATCATAAGTGTCCTTCGGGATCAGATCCTTCTGCTCGTCAGTCAGGGCATCATAAGCATCTCTTGCGGCTTCGACTCTGGACTTGTCAGACATCTTCAGGTCTCCAGGGTTCGGAAGGCTGTTGATCCGGTCTTCTGCTTTCTTCGCTGCTTCTGCGTTGTTCTTCACATAGGTCAGCTGGTTCTCTGCTTCCAGAAGTTTGCTTAATGTGCCATCCTCTGTGAGCTTATTCTTCTGCTCATTGTTCAAGGCATCATAAGCATCCCTTGCGGCTTTGATCTGGTCTTCGTGTGCCAGTGTGATCTCACTTGTATTCGGCAATGCTCCGATCAGGTCTGCTGCATTCTTCAACTGGTTCTGAAGTTCGGAAAGCTTCGCCTCTGCGTCTGTCAGTTTCGCCTTTGCTTCTTCGCTGACTTTGCCCTGCTGTGCTTCGGTCAGTGCATCAAAAGCGTCTCTTGCAGCTTTGATCTCATCTTCGCTTGCAAGCATCACATCTTCTGCTGCCGGAAGGGCATTGAGCTTCTCGCTTACTTTATCTGCTGCTTCCTGATCAGCCGCCGCTGCTTTCAGCTCTTCCATGCGCTCGACCAGCTTCTCAAGCTTCTCTGCGCTGCCCGGCTTCTGCTCTTCCACACGATCTTTCTGGTCATCATTCAATGCATCGTAGTGTGCTTTCGCACTCTCCACCGCACTCTTGTCCTCAATGGTCAAGTCGTCTACAGACGGCAGGTTGTCGATCTCATCTGCCACCTGATCAGCGGCTTCCTCTTCCAGAAGTTTCGCAATTCTTTCCTCTGCTTTCGTCAGGGAGTCCATGGTTGCACCATCCTGGTCTGCATCCACCAGCTTCTTCTGGTCTTCGGTCAGGTTACCATAAGCGGTACGTGCTTCCTCTACTTTGCTCTGATCCTCCAGTGTCAGATCATCCACAGCCGGAAGGTCCGTGATCATACGGATCACTTCATCCGCTGCTGCCTGGTCTTCGGCTGCTTTCTTCTGTGCCGCCAGCTCTTCCTCTGCGGCAGTCAGTGTGGTGTAATTATCAACGTATTTCTTCTGCTCTCTGGTCAGTCCGTCATAAGCAGTACGTGCATCTGTAATGGCCGCCTCGCACTCGTCTGTCAGCTCTACGGTTCCGATGGCATTGATCTTGCCGACTACCTCTGCGGCTGCATCTCTGGCTCCCGGTGTCTCATCCAGTGCCTCCAGCCACTTGTTCCAGGTGGACGGATCACCGCCAGGTCCCATATCGCCCATCATATCAGCCTGCTCGGTCTTGTAATCATCAATGTAATGCCAGATGATCTCATCGCCGGTAGTCACATAACAGTCATTCAGTCCCACATCCGGATGCTTGCCATTTACGGTATACATCCAACCGGAATTAGGTCCATTTTCTTTCTCCGCCAACGCAAAGCCTCCGCAGCTCTCCGGTGCAGTGATGGAGCTGACGTAGTTGTTCTCTTTTCCTTCATAGGTAAGTCCTGCTTCTCCCAGTGCCGCTTCGAATACATCGCCAACCGTCACATCTGTCCGGTCAAAGGTGTAGGTATCCGTAGCGATCCAGGTGGTGTATGCATGATCATCCGATGCATCTCCATGCTTCGTATCACCAATCAACCGGAATGTCACAACCGTTGTGTTCGGATCTGCTGATGTGTTGTCAGCTTTTTTCACAGTTACCGTGCTCATGACAGCGGTCAGCAGGTTATGTCCTGCCTCGTCCTTCTTCACTGCCGTGAATCTGTGGTCACCTAGGGTCAGGGTTCTGGTGTTAAGCTCCAGCACTCCCATATCATCGGTGGTTCCAAGAAGGGTATTTCCCTCATAGATCTCAGCCTCTGCGACCGGTGCCAATGATTCATCTGCGTCATACACGCCGGTTCCGGTCAGGGTAAGCTTCAGTTCCTCCCCACGTTTGACGGATCCGGTCTCCGGGGTCAGATGAGCATGGATCATACCGTTCCAGCCGGAGCTGTAGTAGAACTCGATCTGGTCTCCATCTTTCGCCAGGGTATTCGCCGGATCACCGCATACGACACCATTTACCTTACAGATCCATGCAGCTCTCTTTCCATTGCTGTCGGAAATGGACTGGTCTGCAAGTACGAATTTACCTTTACTGCACTCGAACTCGGTATTGCTTGCCTTTGCCGCATCCAGCAGTGCATGGAGTACGGTGTATCCGCCATGGTTGTACTGTACATAGCGGTTTGCTGCCAGATCTGCCGCTGCCTGCTGGATCTCGACGGATCTGCCCGGACAGAAGACGGTACTCTGTCCGGATAGCTGCACGGATACACTTCCGCTCTGCTCCGGTACCGGCTCCAGCTCATCCACACGGATGGTCAGACTCGGATTCTCATCAGTCACCTCAAAGTTCTCATGCTTCGTCAGATAACCGCTCTTGGATACATAATACGTGTAGGTTCCGTTCTCCAGTGTATAAGTTCCATCCTCGTTGGCCTTCACCACCTTGCTGCCCTGCATCACAAGAACAGAAGCACCCTCCGGAAGTTCAAAGGATGTCTGCTTCGCTGCGGTACGGCGGGTCACGTCGATGGTGTAGGTACGGGGAACACAATCTTTCTTTCCATTCTTTGCCGTGTACACGACTGCCAGTTCGTTCTTTCCCACATTTAACGGGATCTCATCGCCGATCGCATACGTTTCCGATCCGCCGTTCACCGTGATAGCACAATTCGTTCCACGTGCGGCTGACTGTGCTTCTGCCGATAAATAGATCTTATCCGTTCCATTGGGAACTTCTGTTGTAAAATGGTCTTCAGTGGCTACAAATCCATACCCCAGGTCCTGTACTGCTGTATTGCCGCTTTCATCGGTATAGGTAAGATCATCTGCCTCTAAGATGCCGTCAAACCGTCCCAGACTGCCACTGCCCTCTGCCGCATGGATCTGAAGATCCAGCAGCGGAAACGGAGTTTTCAACGGAGCAGTCATACTGCCTACCATTCGGGAATAAGTCATAGGATATCCTTCATCCGGAACCACAATGATCTCCGTATTGGCATAGATGGAATTCTTCAGAATATTCGAATGCAGCACCGCCTGACACGTGATGCTGTATCCTTTTCCTCCATAGGAGTCTGTTGTCTCAATAATGTCCGCATTTTTCAGTTCCATAAGCTGGGAATTTTCCTTGTCATCCCCCACCCAGTATCTGAGATACAGCTTACTGTCTTCTTTTAACGCCGTAGCTCCTGCACTAACCATAGCCGTTGGAGAATTCATAAATGAAAACGTTACGAATACACATCCATTTCTGGCAATCTCGCTTTTCACACTATAAATATCTTTTTCGTTCATCACCAGAGGTTTTTCATGCATATTACAGTTCACTTTTAGAGCTTTCAGCAGACCTGCATTTCGTTTTGCCACTTCATCCACATCATCATTGGTCTCCACATCAAACGAAAAACCAGGAATATAGGCCAGCTTACCATAATCCAGATTCGGATTGTCGCCGCCCGACCAGCCATACCCGGACATGGAATTCCTTGTAAGTTTTTTATGAGCGTCACCTGTCGCTCCCCATCCGGCAACCGACAGATATCCGCCGGAGACCTGAACCGTTCCCTCATCTTCCTCTGTCAGGCGAATCCGATAACTGGTGCTTCCGCCTCCCATATACTGACCGAAGCTCATCTCTTTCTCCACACCATTTTCCTGATAATGGAACGTAACACCGCTTGGATTGTAGATGGCTCCCATCTTGAATACCGGCGGGATCAGACCCTTCATGGTTATTTTGGCTGTATCATTGCATGCAAGCTTCTGTCCTGCATTGTACAGATTGTCGATCTGCACATCCATGCCTCTCGCCCATATGACATGATAAGCAACTGCATCTCCTGCCTTTATCTCAATGATACTCTTTCCCTCCGGCAAAGACAGGGTATAGGTTCCATCTGCATTCTGCTTGTACGTCTTCCAGCTCTTATCCTTCAGCCAGTCACTGGGATTCTGCGTCAGTACGCCATTCTTCGCCATGATCGGTGTATGTACCCGGACAGATGTGATCTTCGTATCGGTCTCACCCGTGGTCGCCGTTGGCTTAAATGTATATTCCGCCGTGTCATTTACATGAACGGTCGTACCATCCTCCATGGTCTGATTTCGAAGATAGTAGATGGTCTTCCCTTCTGTGACCTCAATATTGCTGTCTATCTTTGTAGCCGGCTCTGCCGCGCCATCCTCTGTCACATGGATCACTGCGATTCCGGTAATCTCCGGCCACAGTGCGCTCCACAGATAATTAGGATCACTGGTATCATTGGGAGCTTCCATGGCATCATACCAGAATGCCACAAGGGCTGTTCCTGTTCCGTTTGCCCGTATCCTTCCGAACTGCCCGATCTTATCATCCTCGGTGATCTCTGTAGAGACAATATCCTCGCTGCCTCCCACCACTGCATAATGCCACTCCGGGTCACAATGTTCATTGGAAGCACCATTGGATATCGCCTGCCATGCACGTAAAGGCACCAGATCAAAATACTCTCCCACTTTCAGATCGATCTCACTGCTGGGTGGCAGATTATTCAGCATACTGGCGTAATACCTTCCGACCCCTTCATTGGTCTGATGAGGATCATCCAGCAGATCTGCCATGGTAAATTCTGTCCTGTCGGCGTTCCACTCGCCCTTCAGTCCATACCGGCTCACTTTCCCTTCCTGGCGTACAAGGATCCCGGACTCTCCAGCCTTCAAATAATATTTCGGAATTTTATAATAGCTGTAGGTATCGTCCGTCTTATAAGCCGTGTATGTCTGCCAGTTCTTCGCTGTATAGAATTTCAATTCCCAGTAGGTCAGTACTTCCGCTTCCTTGGGAACTTTTACAACCGCATACTGCTTCTTGATCAGTGCAATTTTGCCACTGTCAGATAAATTTAAAGAATTAAACGAAAGATCGTCTGTATACACATAAAAATGTCCTTCTGAATTCATATACGTTTCTGAATCAAAGGGTTCATAGACAAAATTATAATAATGGTCTCCATCCTGCCGGGGAACCAGATAGGTATATGTATCCTCGGTCTCATGCCAGAATGTATTTTCCCTGGTCTCGTCATATACAGCTGTCACGCTTCCCAGTTGTTCACCATAAGTGCCCAGTAGACATGCTGTCGTGAAGTTAACTTTCGAAAGTCTTAACTCCGTGGTCTCCTCCGTCACAGTAAAATATCCACCTGCTCCTTTATCACTCTCATAACAGTATTTTCCAGGCTCGACGGAAAAGCTGTTATCCGTCACCGGAATCTCAGTCTTTTTATCTTCCGTGTAGATCTTCACGGACTTTTTTCCAGTCAGTTGGACTTGCACTTCCTTGCCAGCTGCCAGCGCACTGGTGGATATCAGCAGGCTCCATCCCACGGCCATGACCGTCAGTAACAGGTACTTCCACCATACCTTCTTCATCTTTCCTCTTTCCATCTTGTTTTATGGATCCCTCCTCATTGGATATTCGTGCGATACCTGCCTTTGGTCGGCATTCCCCCGATTCCCCTTTCCGCGTCTCTTTTCCCGGTCTGGCTCTCACTCTTGCAGCTCCGGTACAGCTTCCGACCCTGGCAGATCGCTGTGCATAGTAAAAAAAGGCAACAGTATCCCCATAGAGATGCTATTACCTTTGTAAGAACTATTCATGCCAGCGCCCTGTAGACGCCTCTTACTTTTGCCCGATACGAACTCGTCCGACTCTGACGGCAGTGCATATACTGTTCGGTGGTTCCACCCGATTTGAGCTCCTTGTATCTTCGATATCACTATACACTTTGTATTTATGATACCCCCCCCCGGTGTATTTTTGTCAAATTCCCTTTTGGCATGTGCAGGTGCCGTACCAGCTCATTAAGGCGCACAGTTATGCATGTTTCCATTACTCATTTATCCCATATATTAACATTTTGGAATACCTTTTTCATTTTTGAAACGTAGTAGCCTGCAAAACCAGTAGAAAAGCTCTCATAACCTGCAGGAATATGATGGCGTATTGACTGACACGAACACAGTATGTGTACGTGTTCAGGCAGTACGTTAACGCATTTCTGTCCGATACACATCATACGAGCTTTTATGCTGACCTCACAGGCTGTTGCATATATGAACTTTTATTCTATCGCCCTGGGCTGTTATAACTTTTTACACAAGCTCTTCTGTGGGCTTCTTACTGAGCACTGATAGTAAATGTCTTAGTGATCTGTCCGGCATAGTTGCCTTTTCCTTTGATCACGACAGTCGGTGCTTTCTTGCCTGCTTCTGCGGAAGCGGCTTTTGTGTTGTTCTTGTAAGTTACGGTGTAATCAACGCCTGCTTTCAGGACAGTCTTGCCGTCTTTTACTACTACGGACGGTTTCACTGCTTTTCCTGTGTAGGAAGCATCTCTTACTGTTGCGGTCACAGACTCATCTGCCAGAGATTTTGCTGCGATCTTGAAGGATACGGTCTTGGTTCCGCCATATACTCCGATACCGGTGATCATAGCCTTTGCGGTTCCTGCATTCAGGTTTCCGGAGTAGGATACGATGTAATCAACACCCTTGGTCAGAGTTGTGGTGGTCTTGCCATTCTTCACAGTTACGTTAAGCTCCGGTCTTACGAATTTTCCGGTATATGCAGCTTTCACGGCTGCTACTTTCACTTTTGTGATGCTCTGCTCATAGATACGGAACTCTGTGGTGGTTCCTGCTGCATAGTTGCCTTTTCCTGTGATGGTCACAGTTACAGTTCCTGCTGCAGTTCTGTCGCCATCGTAAGATACGGTGTAATCTGTGTTGGCTTTCAGAGTCTTCTTGCCATATTTCACAATCAGCTTCGGAGTTACGGCTTTGCCGTTCTTCATCTGCATATCGGTGCAGGTCACAGCAATGTCACTGTCTGCCAGACTCTTGCCTGCAATGGTGAACTTCAGAGTCTGGTTCAGATCTTTGTAAGCACCTTTTCCTTTGACAACTGCGGTAGCAGTTCCAACCTTCACATTATTCTTGTAGGACACGCTGTAGGATTTTGCCGGTACTACGGTGGTCTTGCCATCTTTGGTAACAGTTACTTTCACACCCGGTTTTACTGCGCTTCCGTTGTAGGTAAAGCTGTCAGATGTAAGCTCTGCGCTGTAGCCATCCTCTGCCTGCTCTCCTGCATTTACATAGGTGAATGTAAGATCTGCGTAGCCATTGGCTTTTACAACCACATCATAGACACCCTTTGCCGCGATCGGTGCTGCATCGGTCTTGATGGTTCCGTCTGCATTTACGATCACAACTGCGCCTCTTCCAGATGCTGCATAGGAAGTTCCATTGACAGTCACTGCGGATATCTTTGCAAGATAAGCTGCGAACTGCTCCTCTTTTCCTTCTGCTGCAGTCAGTGCCTTTGCATCCTCATCATAAGCAGCTGGTACATCTGCACTCTTGATTTCGAAAGTTGTGGACAGATCAGCATAAACGCCGCTCTTGTCGGTGATCTTCAGTGTATAAGTTCCGGTAGCTGCGGTCTTATCAAAGGTGATCTTGTTCTTTGCAGCCTTGATGGTTGCCGGAACCTCACCCTCTGCATCCAGCACGGTGTACTCAGCCTGATATGCTTTCGGAAGTCCTGTCACTTTCACAGTGGTGCTTCCCTTGGATACGTCTGCATCTGCAACGGTCAGGGTATGTACAAATTTCACCGGTACGTAGATGGAATCCAGAGCTACTTCATAGATACCCTTGTCTGTATAATAGGTTACTGCATTGATATGCTGTCCCATCATCTTCTCATAGTGCTGGGAAGAAGTCGGGCAGCCATGTACTGCTGCGGTAAATCCGGTGGACCATGCAAGTTTGGTTACCTGCCATACATTTTCCACATGACGAAGGCCATAATCGCTACCTTCCTCTGTGCTGATGATCACGCCGTAGATCTTGCCGATCTTTTCAGTGCTCAGTACATCACTTACATTGGTCAGGTTCAGCTGATAATCACCATAAGTGGTCTCTGTGGTAAAGTCTGCACCTGCATTCTCAATGACAGTCTTCTCACCAACGGTCTTTCCAAAGGAAAGTGTTCCGTCTGCGCTGACAGTCAGCTCTTTGTAGTAATCCTGTTCAACACCCAGTGCATAGTATGCATAGCTCGGGCTTTCAAACAGAACATCTTTGCCTTTCAGTTCCTGTTTATTCTCTTTTCCTCTGTTGACAACTGTTACAGTCTTCTCGTCTGCATCGGTAATCTTTGTATATTTGCTAAGATCCACAGCTCCTGTGACCTTCACCGGAAAGGTGATACCTGTGATATCAGATCCGTCTGCATTTACATGGTAAGAACCTGCTGCCATCACACTGCTGTTGGTTCTTGATTTGTTCAGGGTTGCAGAAGAAAATGCATCCACATCATATGCATTGTTCAGGTCTGCCTCATAAAATGCATTGTACGGGATGTTCATAAGTGCCCAGCCCTCGATGGAGGAAAGTGCACTGTTCAGATGCTCATAGCACTCATCCAGAACTGCATTGTTCGTATTGGTCTTGTCATCGTCATCTTCCAGCTTTACGATCTCAGCTTTTGCCTCTGCCAGCTCTGCCTGCATATCAGACCAGCTCTTCTCACCGGTCAGATACAGGTTCTGATCCAGGCCTTCTGCTGTGGCGATCAGATCTTTTAAGCGGTCCACTTTTTCCTGTACGATCGGTTCGTCTGCAAATACAATGTTCTTAGCTTCTGCTTCAAACTGTACGGTATAGTCCTCATATCCCATAGCATAGACCGTCAGAGTCCAATAACCGGTACCATTGTATCCTTCCGGAAGCTGGCAGCGAAGAGAATCCGTCAGACCCAACTGAATACCCATTGCTTTATGCATCCAGTTATCTGCTGCGAATTTGGTTCCATAGGACTCCAGCGGAGTTGTATAAGTACTGTCATTTCCATAATAGGTCCATTTTGTGGCATACATCTTGGAACCCAGTGCGCCGTATCCTGCTCCTGTCAGATCCACACGAAGAAACTCTCCATAAGAACCGGAAGCCGGCTTTACTGTTACGGTGATATCAGATGCTTTCTGAAGTTCCTCTCCTTTGATACCGGAATCAGTTCCTTCTTTTCTCTCTGAAAAAGAGAACTTACCGTCTTCACCTTTAACAGCCAGTTTCAGGCCATTGGTATCTTCATCTACCTCCGCTGTCAGTTCATAGGACGACAGGTTCATCTCTCCATATCCACCAGCCAAAGTGCCACCGTTCTCGACAACCTGATACTGCTCTTTAAATGCATCATAATCAGAAGTTTTTACTTTCACCGGAATATATTTCATACCAGTTACTTCGTATTCTACCATGGTATAGACAGTTCCATCGGTATCCGTGATCGTACCGCGGTTCCATGCTGCTGTACTTCCATCTGTCAGGTAAATAGTCTTTCCGTCTTTGCTCCAGTGTGAGACTGCAAAGCTCTTACTGTTGCCGCCTTCATCCTCTGCGTCGATCTGTGCCATGCACTGATAACTTCCTCTGTGCAGTCCATGATTGGCAGTTGCTCTGGTAACGGTGTCAAATGCACCCTTGTCATACTCATCATGTTTGTCTTTTTCATCAAAAGATTCTGTGCTTCCTGCCTTGTAAACACCTTCTGATTCCCAGTACTCCGCCCAGGTCAGTCCAGCATACACATAGGTGTACTCTGACTCTTCGGCTCCATCAAGTGCCTGAGTCTCTGCTTCATCCTGGACTTCATCTGCATCCTCTGCCTGGTCTTCGGATGTTTCCTGATCTTCTTCTCCGGAAGTCTCTTCTGCATCTTCCTGCTCCTGCTCTTCTGCAGTTTCTTCCTGCTCCGGTGCCTCTGCAGCTTCCTGGGATTCCTCTGTCTCAGCTTCTACAATCTCTGCGGCAGTTTCTTCTGCAGCATATACTGTAGTCGGACACAGGCTCATCACCATGGATGCTGACATAATGGCAGCCATCATCTTGGTCTGAAGATTCTTTCTTCTCATATTGTCCTCCTTTTATTGAAATTTTTTATTAATATATTAGCTGTGGCCAACCTACAGTTACAGCTAAACATTAAACGATTACTGTGCGATCACATCTGGAGCCGCTTCCTGCTGTTCTCCATCTGCTATGATCTCCACCACTATTTTGTGGGGCAGGCAGACAATGGTCTGCCGTTCCTTGCTGATTGTTCCCTGCCGGATACAATATTGATCCGGACAGTCCGCTTCCACCATGTGGATCGAGCCGTTCTCGATCATCAGACGGTTGATCCCGTCTTCCTGCTCGATGGCGATCTCCTGCTCATCTGCCAGATCATAGATCCCGTAGACTTTTCCGTCCACTGTGATCCTGGCTCTGGCATCCGAGACAATCTTTGTCCGGCTCACCGTCAACGCCAGTACAAGCGCTGTCAACAGAACAAATCCCACCAGGATCAGATCTGCTTTTCTGAATTTTTTTCTATTCTTTACAGATTCAACCATAGATAAATTCCTGTCAGCACTGCGGCCTTTATCAGTGTCAGCCATATCTCATTTCCTTTCAGCCGACGGATCCCGCAGTGAATATTTGTCTTTGAGCACACATCAATGCATTTCTGGCACTGAAAACATTCGCCCCTGATACTGTCTGCACCGGCAGCATCCGGAAGTTCCACATCTGCCGGGCAGATTCTGGTACAGCCTTTGCATCCCTTTGCACAGTTCTCCCGGTCTCTCTTAAGTGCAAAGAACGGGAATACCGGAAGTAGGGAAAACACAGCTCCCAGGGGACACAGAAACCGGCAGAAGAACCGCTCCTGCAACGCCATGCCAATGAGGATCAGGATCAGCAGGTTCCCTCCCACCGCATAGCCGGACAGCTTCAGATTACCTGTATGAAGCATGGAAAATACTTCCCAGGGGCTGCTGCCTTTGGTACTGGCGTACACGCCGGTAAAACAAAGAACCGCCAGCAGGATCAGAACCAGATATTTGATCCAGAGCAACCACTGACTCCATGGTGCCAGCACCTGCAATGGTTTTTTCTTTTTCTTTTTTCTTATAAAGCTTCCCAGTCCGTACACTGCATCACCAAGGCTTCCGAACGCACATGCAAATCCGCAGAAGAATCTGCCGAACACCATGGTGTACAGACAAATTACCAGCAAAACCGTTACAAAGGACGTCAGTTCCACAGGCTCTCCCGCACCCAGTCTGGTAAACAGATATTTCACGCCGGAAAATGCCGCTGTGTACACTGATGGGAACCAGATAAAGAAGAAGAGCTGCAACAGCCTCCGGATCCATGTCCGGATCTTCTTTAACTGCTTTTTATCAAATTCCCTCATGGCTGCACCGCCTTCTCAAGAGCCTGGACCGATGCATCGCGGATCGCTGTGGAACTGAATGTGGCTCCGCTGACCGTATCCACATCTGCACTCTGCGCTTCCAGGATCTCCGAAATGACGTCTTTCGCCATGGACAGATACGCGCCATCCTCTTTCTCTGCAGATGTAACTTCCACGCCTGTGATCCTGCCACCTTCCACGGTCACTTCCACTGCTACGGTTCCGCCGAAGCCTTCTGCTTCCCCGGTATAGGTGCCGTCTGCATAAGACACCGCACCTGCAGCGGATGTATCCCCGGAAGCTGCCAGTCTGTTGGCCTGTTCAAGCTCCGCTGTCAGTTCCAGTATCTTCTCTTCTTTTTCTCTTGCCTGTAAGATCAGGTTATAATCCACCAGAAGTCCGATGATCAGTAAAAGACTGACCACTCTGATCCAGAAATCTTTCACTGTCCATCGCCCCCTTCCGTGATCCTTGCTTTCTCAAGGGCGTTTTTGCATGCCTCCAGGATCGCATGGGAAGAATAAGTTGCTCCGGATACCGCATCCACTTCATCAGGAACACCGGTCTTCAGGATCTGGCTGACCACTCCCGGATATTTACTGCTGCCTTTTTTTGCTTTATTCACATAAAAGCTGTTGGCTTCATCTCCAGCCACATCTGTGATTGCCGTGATCTTGTCATGCTTTACCGTGATCTTTAACGTCAGATCATACAGGAAGCTGTCTCCATGCGGATCCTCACACACAGCCGTTCCTTCATATTCTCCGTTCTGGTAGATGGTTCCAGGAGTGTCATCATCCTCTCCCGGATCTTTCCCTCCATTATCACCGGAATCGTCCTTGCCGGAGTCGCCTCCGTCTTCTGCATCTGCGGCCTTCTTCGCCTCGGCGATGGCATTCTTAATGGCATCCAGGATTCCCTGAGAGCTGTAAGTCGCTCCGCTGACCAGATCCACACTGGTGCTCTGTTTTTTCACTATATTAGATGCAACCGCCTTTGCTTTTTCCAGATATGCATTGTCATCGGATGCATCGGTGACCAGAATTGCTTTGATGGTCTTGTCCTGGATCACTACAGCTACCGTAATATCTCCATGATATCCGGCTGCCGTTCCATAATAGATTCCTTCCGGATAAGGCATCTTGCCGGTGTTGCTGGTTCCTGACGCTTTGCTCAGGGCATTTCGTACCGCTTTGATGATACCCTGGGAACTGAAAGTCGCTCCGGACACCGTATCCACGTTGGTAGTCTGCTTGGAAATGATCCGGCTGATCACACTTTTCGCCTTGCTCATGTAGCTGCTGCCATCTTTGTGGCTCAGCACTTTGATGGATGCGATCTTGCCGTCCTGCACGGTCACTTCTACTTTGACATCACCGCCGAATCCGCTTCCGCTTCCCGTGTAGACACCATCCAGCCAGGAATCCGGTTCTTTCACATCTTCCAGTTCTTCCGGCTCTTCCTGTTCTTCTTCCTCTTTTCCAAGTGTTCCGTCATCAGCCGCTCCGGTCAGTGCATTCCGTACTGCCCGGATGATGCCTCTGGAACTGTAAGTTGCTCCGGACACCGTATCCACATTCAGACTCTGCTGACTGATGATCCGGTCGATCACTGCCTTTGCCTGACTCAGGTAAGAAGAGCCTTCTCCTGATGCACTCTGGATCTCGATGGACACGATCTTGCCATCCTGCACGGTCACTGCTACTTTGATGGTTCCGCCGAATCCGGTTCCGCTTCCATAGTAGATACCGTCTTTCCAGCTTCCGCTCTCTTCTACAGTCTCCAGATCTGTATCATCTTTTTTCTGCTCATCTGCAGCGGTCTTTCCGTCATCTTTCTCTCCGGTCAGCGCATTTTTCACTGCCCGCAGGATGCCTCTGGAGCTATAGGTCGCTCCGGACACTGTATCCACATCCAGGCTCTGCTTCTCCATGATCCGGTCGATCATAGCCTTTGCCCGGTTAAAAAATGCCGCATCATCTGACTTGCTGAGGATCTCGATAGCTGTGATCGTATGATCCTTGATGGTCACCGCTACCTTGATTGACCCTACAAAACCGGTTCCGGTTCCTTCGTAGACGCCATCCTTCAGATCAAAAGATCCATGTACCGGTTCTTCTTCCGTCTGTTCCTCTGTCTGCTCTGTACCTGTGTCTGCCTCATCTGCAGCCGCAAAGACCGGCGGCTCATATCCGCTCAGTGAGATCACCATGCAGACAGCCACTGCCAGCACGCCTGCCAGCGGAAGATATGATTTCCATTTTTCCCAGTATTTCAAATTCTGTCACTCCCTCAAATATCCCGTATCTCTTATGTTCCTGTTGTATCAGATCACTTCTGCCGGACCATCGTCACAGACAGATCTGTCTCAAAGGAATCTTCCAGTCCCTCTGTCACCAGCAGATTTCCTTCCTCTGTCAGCAGGATCATATCAAATTCATCCGCATGATCTCTCCAGTACGCTTCCGCTTTCTCCGCTCCCATGATGAACAGCGAAGTCGAAAGTCCATCGGCCAGTGTTCCGTCGGCACTTACCACTGTCACAGAAGTAAGTCCGCTGTCTGCCGGATACCCGGTCGCCGGATCGATGATATGATGATACGTCACTCCATCCTCTTCAAAATATCGTTCATAGCCGCCGGATGTGATCACTGCTTTATCCTGAATCGACACGATCCCCAGATAATCCCATTCTTCATCCGGGCTCTGTACTGCCACTCTCCAGAGTGAGCCGTCCGGTTTGGTTCCAAGAACCTGTACGTTGCCGCCCAGATTTACCATTCCGGAAGTAACTCCGTGCTCCCGGTACAGATCCATCAGACGCGCAGATGTATATCCCTTTGCGATCCCGCCCAGATCGATCTCCATATTTTCCGGCATCGACACAGTATGAGCCTCTGTATCAACCTGAAGCTCTGACAGGTCTGTCCCTTTCAGCAGTTCCTCCAGTTCTTCCTGCTCCGGAACCCGGTAATCCTGAGTCGTGAATCCCCAGGCTTCCATGACTGGATAAATGGCGATATCAAAGGCTCCATCCGTGCTTTTATAAAGCTCCAGCGACCGGCCGATCAGGTACTCTGTGTCTTCTGACAGACTGCCGCCATGTTCCGAGTTAATCTTCGCTATCTCACTGTTCTCATCACCGGTGGACAGAAGCGCATCCAGTCTCAGGATCTCTTCTTCTGCTGCATCCACTGCTTTCTCCCCATGTTCTCCATAGGCAGTGACCGTAAGATATGTATCCATCGCAAAAATATCCCGGCTGGATTCCTTTCTGTTATCACTGTTTTCTGTTGTTTCAGTTTGTTTGTCAGATGCTTCTGTATTCTCAGTTTCTGCCGTATCAGCGGCCTCTTTTGTAGTTCCGGCTCCCAAACAGGCGGTCAAACATACGCCTGTCAGCCCAAAGATCAGAAGTTTCTTTATCTTGTTTTTCAAATTTTATATTCCTTTTTTGATATTTATTAGTCAATACTAACTTTTGCAGCTTTTCTAATATATCATAGGGAGATTTTATGTTCAACCGCGCTATTGAACAAATTTTTTCAAAAAAGGACCAGGGAATCGCTCCCTGGTCCTTGTAGATATTGCTCTTCTGTATTCGCTTATCTCACTGTCACACTGACTGTGGCTTTCTTTGGAACCGCATCTTCTGCTTCTCCTTCAAAGGATACCAGCAATGTCAGCTTGTATGTCTTTCCTGCTGTCAGAGTACTTCCCTGATCCTTCATGGATAAGAGCACTTTTCCGTTCTCATATGTGAGATCGAAGTTTGCGTAGGCACCTGCCTTGTCCTGATCAAGCGTCACATCCTTGATCGCTGCATTGGTCTTTCCCGTCAGGGTGACTGCCGCCTGAAGCCTGCTCTCCGTTCCCTTATACAGTGTTGTCTTTGCCGAAGTTACTTTGATCTTCGGATATTTGGCGGTTGGTTTCACTTTCACTGTAACGCTGCCCGTATATCTGTTATTCAGTATGAGCAGCATCCGCACCTGATAGGTCTGCCTGGTACTGAGCTCCACACCTGATTTTGCCTGCAGCACGACCTTACCGTTACATTTTTATACTACCGTTCATACATATGTTTGTCAATAATGATGCAATATTCCTGAAAAAGTTTATTTCCACCACTGCAGAGGCTGTGCCACGATCTTGAACTTGAACACTTTCGTTCCTGCATAATCGCCCACACCACGGACAGTCACCTGCGCTGTTCCTTTGTTTACATTATTCTTATAATCGATCAGTTCAAAGTCATCCGAAGTAAGTTCCGTCTTACCGATCCGGATCTTCAGTTCCTCCTTATCTAGAATCAATGCTTCTCCGGTATAGTATCTCTTTGCCTTGCTGTCCCGCAGGGTGATGGATGCTTTTCCCATGTGCTTTCCTGCTTCGCAGATCCGGTAAGTGGTACTTACCGTTCCCTGATACAGTCCTTTTCCCTGTGCCGTCACAGTGATTACACTTCCGGCTTCTGGCCGATCCTGCTTTCCAAGGATCCGGCCTGCTTCATCCCGATAGGTCAGGGTCTTGCTGTCATAATCCGCAGCCGTCAGGTTCTTTCCATTAGTATCTGTGAGAATCAGCTTGCTGCTGTACTTTCCAGGCTTCTTATTCTCCTCCACATCTGCGGCTTCCATATGTACCGCTGACAGTACTTTTTTCTCCAGTGTGAATGTAAGACTCAGCTTATTCTTGAAGTTCTTCTTTCCGGTGATCACCACTTCCGGTTTTTTGCCGCCCTGCTGTGCCGCCACATTGGAATTGTTCAGGTATTTTACCGTATAATCTGTACCTTCCTGCAGAGCAGTTCCCTGATAAGTTACTCTGACAGCCGGACGCGCACCGCCTTTTTCATATGCAAATACACTGGTTCCGGATATAAATGCAAGTTCTGCACTTCCATCTGCACCGGCTGCTGCCAGGTCAACAGGCAGAATCTTGAAAGTAACGCTTCTGGTTCCGGTATACCCGTTGATTCCTGTAAGTAATACTGACGCAATGCCTGCCTGTGTGTTATTGCTCCAGGACAGGTTGTAATCAATTCCTTCTGTCAGTATCTTTCCATCGGTACCGGTTACTTCCGGTCTCGGACAGATTGGTGCGCCGGTATATGTATATGCTCCCAGTGTGCCGATCTTCACTTTTTTAACAGAAACAGGTGTCTCACCGGTCTGTATGGGCCGGATCACAAAGTTGACCGTCACTTTTCCTGAATAATTGCCTTTTCCTTTAATGGTAACGGTCGGGCTCTTCTTCAGTTCCTGCTCGGTCTCCATCAGATTGACTTTCACATTGTTGGTCACTGTAACTGTGTAATCTCTTCCCTGTACCAGTTCCGTCTCTCCATCATAGACCACATAGTCATCCGGAATGATTTTCGCACCGGTATACGTCTTGTCTGAAATGGGTTTATCCGGGATTGCCTGATCCGGTCCAAGTCCTTTTTTACCGATCCAGAGTCCGCGGACACTGATCCATTTTGCATAATAGTGACGATCTCCTGTGGAACCCTGTGTCAGCTGCATCACTTTGGTGCCCACATATGACGGATTATCGAACCATCCCACGAAGCGATATCCGTCCGTGCGCTCTGCCGGATCCGGAAGACGGACCGTACCGCTCTCTACGGTATACGCTGTCACCGCATCGGTCGGAACTTTGCTTCCATTCCCTTCATATGTGATCTGATAAGTGATCGGTTCATAGATCGCACGGATGGTCAGATCCTGCTCCACATGCGTGCAGTCTCCTTCCCAGCCGATCAGACGATACCCTTCCGGCACAGGAGCTTCCGGCAAATCCGCATCTGTATCTTCAGGCACCTGTCTGGTCTCAATCACTTTTCCATGAAATCCCACAAACGTTACCGTGTATGTCTTCGGTGCGATCAGTACCTGACATTCAGCCGTCACCGGTCTTCCCTTGTGGTCTGTCACCTGTGCCTTCAGTGTCACAGTGCCTTCCTTCTGTGCTGTCAGAACAGAACCATTCACCGACAGCTTCTCCGGATCAGATGATACAAATGTCACATCATCCATTGTTCTGGTGGTCGGAAGTGCTTTCATCTCAATCTGCCAGGCGTCATGTACCGTCAGGTTCAGCGCATCCTCTGCAAATTTCAGTTCATTGGTGCATACCTTGTACGAATACTCCGCCACATCGCTGTCATAGAAGCCGCTGCGCACTGCATAAGCTTTGACTGTCATATCCTTATCGATCACAATAGGCTTCGTATATTTGGTACTGCTCTTCGTCGGTGTTTTTCCATTGGTCGTATAGTAAATGGTTGTTCCATCCTGGGCCGTCAGAATCAGCTGCTCATTCAGATCCGCCGTAGAAGAAGCGTTGCTGAACACCGGTGCTTTCAGATTCAGATCCAGCACAGATACTATGCAGAACACCTTCCGTCCATCTGCCTCTGCGGTTACGATACAGTCACCCGCTGCTTTGCCCGTGATCGTACCCTTACTGTCCACAACTGCAACTGTTTCATCGCTGCTTTTCCACTGTACGGCTGTGGATGCCAGGGTATCCGGCAGGATGGTAAGCTTCAATGCTGCTGTTTTTCCAACTCCCACACTGACTGTCTTCTGATCCAGCAGAAGATGTCTTACGTGGGCACCGGTCAGATCGATCTGATCCATATTCTTCAGGGTAATCGGAGTCGTAACCTGCTCCGATCCATTATAATAGGTAACTTTTGCCGTTCCATCTGCAAAGAAGAATCCCCAGATGATCTGGTCCTGGCTGTAATGGACTCTCTGATCTCTGCCGTCCAGCGTACAGCTTGCCACCTTTTTGTCCGTCACATAGTAGAGCCGGTTGTTATAGACACTGGCGATCCCTGCAAGACTGTCCCCATCATCTGCCAGTTCTCCTTCCATAGGCAGTGAAAACAGCACATGCTCTTCTCCATCCGGAAGAGCGGAGCGCTCCATCATGTCCGACCCTTTCCGGTAGATGAACGCACCATTATTGGCGATCACCGGTGACAGAATCCCTCTCCAGAATGCACTCTCATACTGACAGTCTTTACCAACAGCACTTATCTTTTTGGTATATCCGGCATTGTAGACACTCCATCCGTAATGCTTCGGAGTCCCTTCAGTCTCCGGCTCTTCCAGTTCCTGATCGCTGACCAGCAGGAACTGATGGCTGGTCGCTCCCTGCACGTCGGGAACCACATCATCCCACGTAGTGTCCACATGGTAATAATTTTTACCAAGCTTCACCACGTTCCAGGCATGGTTCATGGAAGTACTGGTCACATAATAATCTGTGATCCCACACTTTTTCAGTAGATAATGATAGGCCAGCATGTAGCCGGAACAGACTGCCTTCTTTTTGACAAATACTCCATAAGCAGAGAAGGACTCCTCTGACAGATTGCCACTGGTATAGCCTTCAAAATCATATTCTGTGTGGAGCACCAGATAATCATGGAGTACTACGATCTTCTCCAGATCTGTCATCTGCGGTGTCACTTCCGCCAGTGCCTCATTCACAGCCCGGTCAAATGCTTTATCATCTGTATTGGCATAGTCGAGCATGATGCTGGTGACCACGCCGGTGTCCTGATAATAGTAGTAATTGAACCTGCTGGTATCCACATAATATAGATCCGGATTGCTGTTCACGGTTACGGCCAACGCTTTGGAAATGTCATCGATACCCAGTCCGTATTCTTCCACATCGATCGAATATGCACGCTTTTTCAGCTGTCTGTACAGATAGGTCTCAATCTTCACAGATGCTCTGGCCATCTGTATTTCTGCTTCCGGTTCTTCTGGACATTCCGCTTCCACCGGTTCCAGATCGCCGTTCTGCAAAACACCTTCCAGGCTGACGAAAGCCTCTGCGATCATGCCTGATTCTTCCTCAAGGTCAGTCTCTGCCTCGGTTTCCGGTGTCTCCGGATCCGTCGTCCCGTCTTCCTCTTCCGATTCTTTCGGAAGTTCCGACTCTTCTTCCGGTACCCCCGGTTCTTCTTCCTCCGACTCGTTCTCTGCGCTCTCCGGATCCCCGGCAGTGTCGCTCTCTTCCGTGTCTTTCTTTGCAGCCTCACCCTCATCGGCTGTTTCCGTTGTCTCCTCCAGCAGGTTCTCCTGCTGCGGTTCTGCTGTGATCTGTGCCGCACTGACCGGCAGGCTCTGTGCCGTCAGACAGACACTTAACAGCAACACCAACAGTCTCTTCTTCATCTTGTTTCCCCCGCATATTTTTCTTTTGTTCCGCTTTCTATGGCCGGATCGTAAAATACAGGACTTTTCTTCCTGTATAGTTACCCTTACCCTTCACAATGACCATTGCTCTTCCTGTCTTTTTGTTATTTCTCCAAGTCAGCGTATAGTCTTTATTAAGACTGAGAACGTTCTTTCCCACCTGTACAGTAATGGCCGGTCTGATTGCCTTTCCGGTGTAACTGTAGCCACCCTCATCAATACCGGTGATCTCCACTGACGGATCAGATACTTGTGCACGCTGGACGATCAGATAGCCGGACGTCCTGCAGACGGCATAATCTTCCACATCAGACAGAGTAACCTTAAACCAGTAGACTCCTGTATCCTTGATCTCTGTCACCTGCTTTTTGCATGCTTTATCTTTGTAACAGGTCACCTCTGCCGTGGACGTATCCACTGGCACATACTGGTCATTATCCTTGTCATACCACTGGGCAGACAGTTCGATCATTTCCTTTGGATCGATAATTGCTCCTGTATATGTCGGAAATTTGTTCACGTATTTTATCGTCAGTACCGGCCGTTTTGCCGGAAGGATCGTCAGTTCATAAGAAGCACTGACACCGCTTCCATCCTTTGCCTTGGCAGTGATCGTCACTTTTCCGGCCTTCTGGGCAGTGAATAATCCTTTGGAATTGATGATTCCGGCTCCGCCGTTTTCTTTTGCCGGTACGACTTTCCAGGTGACCTTCTTATTGGCAGTATCCTCCGGCAGCACTTCTGCGGAAAACTGTACCCGGCTCTCCTCCCGGATCTCCTGTCCTTCCCGGTTGGATGTGATGTTGATCTTCTCTGCTTTCTGTACATAATTGATCACAGAGAAGAAATTCACATCATAGGTGATCGGATCGCAGCTCTCTCCATTCTTAGTCAATCCCTCGATCTGTACAGATACCCGGTCTCCTTCCTCGAAGGTCGTCGTATTGAAAACGATCCAGTTACTGATCTTCCAGCTGTAAGTATTACTGCTGACATTCAGATAAAGTCCGTTTGGATTTCTTGATTTTTTTGTCAGTTTCCAGGTCTTTCCCTGCTTTTTGCTGGTAACCGTCACCTTCAGCTTGTTCAAGTCCGGTTTATCATAGGAAGTACCAAGTCCTACGCTGAATGCATAATTCTGGTTATACCCGGAATCGTACAGCTCCACCGGCATATTTTTCGCCGGCCAGCAGATGTAATTATCTGTAAACTTACCATTTTTACGGTCATAATCGATTCTCAAAGCATGATAAGGTGCTCCACTCAGCTGTGTGGAACCAAATCCTACAGCTGCCAGATCTGGCTTAATAATGTGACACCGATGTCCCACAGACGCGATATTTCCTGAATCAGAATCACACATCCATCCCTGGATCGCAGCCATCACACCGGCATATCCCATAGCAATATCACTCATCCCCGCTCCGGTATAGCCAGCTTCCCAAAGTGCATCCGAGATACCTGACGGACGGTTCGGATAATGATCCAACCTGTTATTCTTTGCATTCACATAGGATGCGGCCTGTGCCTGATAAACATATTCATCCTCCAGCTTCACATCCGCTGCCACGCCTGCCGTATAACGGATAAAATTGATCATCTTCAGCGCATTTTTCAAAGTACCATCAGACAGTCTGCCGCCGTCTGTCTTATTCGGCTCCTTTGCATATGCATCCTGACGCCAGAGATTGATCTTCAGTTCTCTCCATTTGGCTACGATCTCTCTCTGAGTCGGCTCATAATAATAATCTGCCGTGGCCTGATCCGAAGTATCGACAGTCTGCACTGCAATCTGTTCTTCGTCCACATTCTCTGTCTGAAGTTCTTCTGCCGTCTCTCCTGCATCTGTAACCGGTTCTTCCTGATCGTTTCCTGCATTTTCATCGGAAACATTTTCCTCAGAAGCATTTTCCTCTGGAATCTCCTCCTGCGTGTCATCTTTCTGCCCGGCATCTTTGTCGGAATCCTTTTCGGAATCCTTTTCGGAACTCTCCTCATCAGGATCTGCGGCATCATTCTTTGTTCCTCCCTCCGGGATTTCTTCCGGAGCGTTCTCTTCGGTCTCCTGCACGGCAGCCGCTTCCGGCTCACTTGCCAGGGTCGTGACTGTCAGGCTCTGTGTGAGCATTGCCGCACACAGAGTCCCGGCCAGCAGCCGGAGCACTCGTGTATTCTTCATAAGTATTCGTCCCTCTTTTCTACAACTGTTTTGCCTGGATCGTGAATTTCACAGAAGCAGATCCGCCATACCAGCCGGTACCGATGATCTTCATACTTCCTTTGTTCTTTCCTGCAGCCACATTCGCACCATAGGAAAGCTTATAATCCACATTTTCATGGAGCAGTTCGAGATCCAGTGCGTTCAGTTTTTCCGGATCTGTGATCCCCATAGTTTTTGCATATTTTACAGCCTGCGCGGTTCCATAGTAGATCCGGATCTGCGGCCGCACCTGTCCGCCGGTATAAACAGCCGGTTCGATGATGGTATAGATTGTGGAACTGCTGATCTTTTCTGCATAGATTGGCAGGGATACGGTGATGCTTCCCCTGTAATTGCCATTATTCAATGCCCTGACCACCACTTCACCATTGGATAGCTCCTCATTCAGCTCTCCGTTGGTGTTATTCCGGTAGGATACAGTATAGTCCTTTCCGACAGTCAGCACTTTTTTGCCGTCATATACCTTCACTGTCGGCCGGTAGGTCTGCGCTGCGTTCGCTGCATTCGTAAATGCCAGGGCCTTCACATCCACTGTGATGGTTCCATCTGCCACTCCCTCTTTCAGGGATTTCTTCACGATCGAGTAATTCGCACTCCAGGTTCCGGTATAGTTTCCCTTACCTGTCACGGTCACAACCGGCGGATTGCTTCTGTCTTCTGCTATAAGATTATTCTTACACTTAACCGTATAATCTTTTCCTTCCTGTAGAGTCTGTCCACCGTAAGTCAGAGTCAGTTCCGCCCTTGCGCCTGCTTTTTCATAGACTGCCGTCTGCTGCAGTTCTTTCTCTGTCTTGTCCAGAGACGCAGGTGTGATCTGGAAGGTCTTGCTTACGCTGCCTTCATAGACAGATGCATTTCCGGCTTTGATGGTCACTGTCGCCTTACCGGCATTTACATTATTTTTATAAGTCAGTTCATAGTCGAGTCCTTCTCTGAGGATCTTCTCCTGAGCAGAACCATTCTGCAGGATCACAGTTAGATTCTCCGGTTTAATCTCTTTTCCACTATACTCTGCTGTATATTGGGAAATATCCACAGTCTCTCCGTTCTCGTTGAGAGCAACGACTTTTAGATTTTTCGCCGTCAGCTTTGTTCCTGTCAGCTGGAAATCCACACTTTTGGTTCCCAGATATTCACCCGTGCCGGTGATTGTCATGGTGGCTGTTCCTACTGCGTCATTGTTCACATAGCTTACCTTGTAGTCCTTTCCAGTCAGCCTGACTTTTCCCATCCGTACTGTAAAGGCCAGTGTTTTCTCTTTTCCATCGTAGACCTGCTTTTTGGAAGCCTTGTCCACCGTGATCGCAGCATATTTCAAAAGTTTCGTCTTGTCAGCCACATAAATACTGCGCTCGATGGTTCCGGTGTAGTTTCCGGTTCCTTCGATCTTCAGAACGAAAGTTCCAGTTGCTCCCGCTGAGATCACATTTCCTTCCACCGTATAATCGACACCTTCCTTCAGCGGTTTCTTATATTTCATGGAAGAGATAACTTTCTGTGCTTTTTTCTCATTGGCTGTCAGCTGCTCATTGTATCTCAGCGTTACCTTGTCCAACTTAACCGGAAGGATATGGAAGTTCACATACAGCACTCCCTGATAGTTGCCTTTTCCGGTCACCACCGCATATGGCAGCTCCGGATCAAAACCAGTCTGCTCGTCCTTTTTAAGCTTATCTGAAATACCGCCCTCTGCCTCTGTCTGATCCGCATTTACATTCTGATAGTACCTGACTGTATAGTCTTTTCCATTTTTCAGGACAGCTTCCGTATCGGTATCATATACAGTCAGCGCCGGTTTTAACGCACTTCCAGTGTAATCCAGTTCGAGGATCTCTTTGACTGCCAATTCCGGTGTCTGCCGTTCGGTGACAGTCAATGTACCATTTACATAAATGATCTCATAATTGCTTCCGGCATCTGCGCCAGATGGAACGATCACATCCGGGTAAATACCAACAGTATCCGTGTCGATCGCACAGGTATAAGTTGGTTTCTTCACCAGTCTGTCAGTTCCATACAGACCATCCACACTGCATGCAGTATCATCATCTGTCAAACGTGCGCCCTGCACAACTGTCCGATTCGGTGCCGTCACAGTGAGGACTGCTTTCTGGATCGTGAACTCTGTTTTCACAGTTCCCGCATATTTGTCCCGACCTGTGATCCATACCGTTCCCTGACCTGCATTTTTGTTATTCTCATAAGAAACGGTGTAGTCCACTTCCGGCACCAGCATCTGACCGTCATAGTATACTTCCACTGCCGGTGTTTTTTCTTTTCCATCGTAGGTGTATTCCGGCAGATCATTGAATATTACATTTGTGTCATTCAGTTGTTTTGCCATAACCGTGATCTTCACATCTGTAGTCATATCTCCATAGACAATGTGAAGTTTTTTCTCACCGGGTTCTGACATATCAATGCTGTCTACATTGGTCGTATAATCGGATACTGTTACACGACTTTCATCCATATATCTGATTGCCACGCTTAAGTCATCCAGTATCAGATCTTCGCCCCATTCATAAATAGTTTTCTCTTTCTCTGCCACCAGACCAATCGGCTGCTTCAGAACCTCTTTGTTATTTTTGTAGAAAGTGACACTTTCTGCCTGACCTGCGGGAATGGTTGTCACCACATTTCCTTTCAAGTCATACCACTTGTCATTTTTGTTGCCCGGCAGATCCTGAATATTATTTTCATCTGTGGGCATATTCTTCGGAGTACAAAGATAAGTAAGGCCTGTGTCTCCATATACCAGTTTCCAGACTCTGGATGCGTTCTTAAAGTCAAATACGCTTAAGTCAAGACCGGTCAGACTGGTACAGTTACTAAACATGTCGCTTGCCTTCTTCACCTTTTCTGTCCGGAAACTGCTTACATCCAGGTATTTCAGGCTCGCACATCCGCTGAACATATACTGTGTATCGGCAACATTGGAGGTGTCAAAACTGCTCACATTCAGTTCTTCCAGTGCCGTACAGGTTTTAAACATGACACCCATATCTGTGACTTTGGAAGTATCAAAGCTTCCCAGATCCAACGCTTTCAGGCTTCTGCAATCGAAAAACATGTTTCTCATATTTACAGCACTGGATGTGTTCATGGAAGACAGATCCAGTTGTTCCAGACTCCGGCACTGTCCAAACATTCGATACATATTTGTTGTCTGAGAAGTATCAAACCCAGACAGATCCACGGAAGTCATATTTTTGCAGTCAAAGAACAGGTTTGCCGCGTTCTTCATGCCCGTGACTTTCACTTTCGCGGATGTAATCTTCGCCCTGTATGCATACCACGGAATCCGTTCTGTTGAAATATCTGTAACACTGGCTGCCACATCTCCGTGACCTTCTACAGTCAGTTCCCCCTCCGCATCAATGGCCCAGATGATCGTTCCATAGGTCTCATCGATCGTTCCCTGCGCAATGGAAATATTTTCTTCTATCACAAGGGTTCCTGTCTCATAAGCGATCGTATAATTATCCAGTTCAACCGTTCCATAGGGACGGATCTCATAGTTTCCGACTTCAGAGGAATCTGTAGCTTCGCAGTAAATCTGCGGTTCAAATCCAAGTTCATCATCGCCAATGAGTCCTGTTACCTTATACGTAAAGGTCTTTGGAAGCGCCTTCCCCTTCTTCACAGTCACATCATCTGCTTTGATAGTTACTTTCGCCTTTTTAATGGTGTAATCCCACTGTGCCAGATGAAGGTCCGCGCTTTTATAATAGGTGTCGCTCCCTTCTACAGAAATATGAACTTCATAAGTGCCTGCATTGACCGGTGCTCCTGACAGCTTCTCTCCATTCTG
>ERZ773248.181-NODE-181-length-94409-cov-27.694873_pt1 | contig 94409 bp, 87 predicted proteins | sample MGYA00580518_ERZ773248 | MGnify/ENA primary metagenome ERZ773248 (study PRJEB29015, sample SAMEA2737762) | human gut metagenome | biome: human gut; feature: human-associated habitat; material: faeces | place: China | collected 2012 ...
ACCGAAGCAAATTGCAGCAGATTTACAGTCTGTCCCCTTTGGCCACTCGGGAATCCACCCATTTTGTCTCTCGACAATATCTATTTATATCATAAATAAAAGAAAAGCGCAAGGGAATTTATCCAATTCTCCTGCACTTTTTCCAAATTTTTATACCCAGAATGACCACGCTGCATTCATCTGATTTATAATTGTATTCAGATCCCATTTCTTACGGCTGTTGATCTTACTGTTCGGATCATTGATCAGTACCTTGCCCTCCTCTGTCAGCCCGGAAAGGACGATAAAATGTCCCTGGTTTGTAAAATCACCCGGTCCCATACTGCAGATGATCGGATGTCCTGCCGAAAGCTCGGACTTGAGAGTGTCTTCTGACCAGTTTGTAAGCTGTGCAGAGTTTATTCCAAGTTCTGAAGCTCCTGCAGTCATAAGCGTCCAGTCTGTTCCGACTTCATCTACATAATATCCCATATTGACACTCATATCTGCCACATACTTCGGTGTAAATGAAGTATTGCCTGTAAGTCCTGTCGCCACCATGGAAAGACTGGTCGGTCCGCATCCACCCATTCCGATATTCTCGGAACCATAAGATGCATATCCCCATACTTCGCTCCACTGGAAATATACCGGAATATGGTTCTGGATTCTGTAATCTTTCAAATCTACCGCCTGAAGTCCCTGCGCACTGAGTTCTTCCTCTGATCGTGCTGACTGTTCCGGATAATCAATCACCCACTGCAGTGCTTCCTGATGATCAAACAGCCATGTCAGCAGATCATCGGAATACTTTTCTCTGTTCAGAATGATTTCCTTCGTCTCCGGGTTTTTCTTATATAATTCGCCCAGCTGGTCTTTATACTGGTCAGAATCCAGCACCTCCTGGACTTTCTCAGCTTCTATCTCTTCTGGTGTCTTTGTTTCTGTCTCTTCACTTGTCTCTGTCTTTGTCTTGGCAGAGGATGTCTTTTTTGCAGATTTCTTTGCATTTCCACTTCCACAAAGCATCAGGATCACAGCCAACACGATAATTCCTGCTGCTGCAAGAATGCCTGCTTTATATAGCTTTCTTTTCATCCTTCGTACTTCCCGCTTGCGCCTCGCCATTTTTTTCTGGCGCTGCTCCGCTCTTTTCCTGTCTTCTCTCATCATATGTCTATGGTTCTTCCTTCCTTAAACGATATCTCGTTAATGTTTGTTCCCTTTTTACGCATATTTCAGCCTTACTTTAACATATTTCTTCATGAGAAAACAGTCTTTTCCGACAAGTTTAGAATTTTTTAAGTTTAAAGCTCTGTATAATTACTCTCCAGAGTTACCTCGGTTTTGATCTCTGTGATCACCTTTCCAGCCTCATCTTTTACGGAAATCACAGTTCCACTTTCTACCTGTGAATCCAGACTCTGACAGATAGACTCTTGGAACCGGATGGTAGAACTTTATAAAATAATCAATTCCCCGGAAAATCTGTGAAAAAAAATGAAACAAAAAAGCCAGGTATTTGCTGCAAGTTCTGACAGCAAATGCCTGGTTTTGATATGCGCCCCGCAGGGGCGCCCGCGATTTTATTTTTATTTTGCACAGAGGTCCTTCACTACTTCCCCTGCGATAATCAGTCCAACTACAGATGGCACAAATGCCACACTTCCCGGAATATCTCTTCTCTCCGTACATTTATGCTCTGCTCCTGGCGGACAGATACAATGGTTTCTGCAGCTGATTGCCATGTCCTCGATTGGTCTGGTCGGTTTCTCTTCTGAATAAACAACTTTCAACTTCTTAACATGACGCTTCTTTAACTCCCGGCGCATAACTTTTGCAAGCGGACACATCTGTGTCTTATAGATATCAGCCACTTTAAATGCACTTGCATCCAGCTTGTTTCCGGCTCCCATACTGCTAATGATCGGCACATTCATTGCCTGCGATTTCATGACAAGCTCAATCTTTGCAGTCACCGTATCAACTGCATCAACTACATAATCATACTCATCAAACGGAAATTCATCTGCATTTTCCGGAAGGAAGAAGCATTTGTGGATCCGCACATTCACGTCCGGATTGATTTCCAGCATTCTCTCCTTCATAACATCTACTTTGTATTTCCCTACCGTCTTTCTAGTTGCAATGATCTGACGGTTTAAATTGGTCAGACATACCTTGTCATCATCGATCAGGTCAAATGCCCCGATTCCGCTTCGTACCAGTGCCTCACATACATAACCGCCGACTCCGCCGATTCCAAATACGGCAACTCTTGAATTCTTCAGTTTATCCATCGCCTCTTTGCCAAGAAGCAGTTCTGTTCTCGAAAATTGTGTAAGCATCTTCTTCTCCTTCTTCTCTCATAAAATACCTGTAAACTCTTAACCAATCCACTTCTTGTTTCATTGGCTTATTTTCAATCTTTAAGTTCCACAATCATTTCTCTTTTGTAAATATCTGTCATATCCAAAATATTTTCGTCAAAATTCGGATTCGTTGAGCACACCGCAATCCTTGCTCCATCTGTCTGATATTCTTTTAAATAATAAGCTTCCCGGATCTCTTCCGGCTGCCTTAAAAAAAACGGATCTCCCTGCTTCGGAATCTGGATCTCGCTGGTATTCAATCCCATCACAAGACCTTTGCGCGTCGCTTTTAAAAAGCTTTCTTTTAAAACCCAGTAGCGGTAAAACATTTCCGTCCGCTCTGCTTCATCTGCATTCCGGATTCTCTCATATTCAGAAGAACAAAAATATTTTTCTGCCAGCCTTTCATGATATTTCCGCATGCATTCGATGTCGCAGCCTACCCGCTCTCCGGATACACCTGCGCTGCACAGAACATATTTCCCAGAATGTGATAAATTAAAGGACTGCCCTGCATCTTGCGGTATCTTGTGTCTCTCCTGTATCTTCATCCAAAGATACCATGCACCTACGCTTTGAGCCTGATCCTCCCTGTGCTTCAGCCGGTCTGCTTTTTCCTGTCGGAACGCCGGAACTTTTTTATAAATTTTTTGATAATTTTTCTCATTAAGCAGATCAGATATATCTGCCAAGAAAGTTTTTACCTTTTCCATTTCCCGGATTCCCCTTTTCTTTGCCGGCTTTTACGCATTTATCCGCATTTTTCACTATATAACACCTGTAAAAAATATGCAAGGAATATCCTACTGATTTTATTGGATATTCCTTTCCGGTTTTTTATCCCTTGTTAATCTTATATAGACTATGGTATAATGAATAAATCTACAGGCAAAATTAAGTTACTATAATATTTTTAATATGTATCAATTCAGAAAGGATGTGCAATTTATGTGTGGATTTGCAGGCTATTATGGCGCCGGCGATTTTAATAGAGAAGAAGTCATCGACCAGATGGGTGAACGCATTGCCCACCGCGGACCTGACAGCAAGGGAAGCTTTGTTGATGACTATGTAGCCCTTGGCTTCCGCCGTCTGAGTATCATCGACCTTGAAGGCGGATCTCAGCCGATTCACAGTGCAGATGGCAAACATGTCATTATTTTCAACGGAGAGATTTACAACTATCAGGAAATCCGTAAAGAACTGATTGAGAAACACGGATGTCAGTTCCAGACAAACTCCGATACAGAAGTTATTCTTCAGGGATACAAAACCTATGGCGAAAAAATTGCTTCTATGCTCCGCGGAATGTTCGCATTTGTAATTTACGATAAAGAAACTCACAACTTATTCGGGGCAAGAGACTACTTCGGAATCAAACCATTCTACTATGCACAGATGAATGGAAGCCTTTTATTTGGTTCTGAGATCAAGTCCTTCCTGGCTCACCCACATTTCCATAAAGAGGTCAACAAAGATGCCCTCAAGATGTACCTGATTTTCCAGTACACCCCACTTCTTGAAACCATGTTCAAAGGTGTATTCAAACTAGAACCGGGAACATACTTCACTTATGATGGAAAAGAACTTAAGAAAACAAAATACTTCGATCCGACTTATGCAAAGAAAGACCGCAGCTTTGACGAGACAGTAAAACTCATCGGTGAGACAATTCAGGATTCTGTTGATTACCATCAGATTGCTGATGTAGAAGTAGGATCTTTCCTTTCAGGTGGTGTTGATTCAAGCTACATCGCATCTACTGTAAAACCGATGAAGACCTATTCCGTAGGATTTGAAGTCGGCGGATTCGATGAGACAACCTTCTCCAAGGATCTGTGCGATATCCTTCATATGAGCAATGCAAAGAAAGAAATCTCTTCTGACGAATTTTTCGATGCTCTGCCGGAGGTTCAGTATCATTCCGATGAACCACATGCCAACCTTTCCGCTGTACCGCTGTACTATCTGTCACAGCTCGCAGCCAAAGATGTAAAAGTAGTCTTAAGTGGAGAAGGCGCAGATGAGATGTTCGGTGGATACGAGACATATATCCCAAGCAAATCCGGTGATATGTACCGCAAGATCGTACCGGCATCTATCCGTAAAAAACTCGGAGACTGGGCAAAACACCAGCCAGACAAGAGAGGACTTAACTTCCTCAAGAGAAATGCAACTTCCGTAGAAGATTCCTACATCGGCCAGGCATTCATCATGGACAACGAAGAAGCAGACGAAGTACTCTCTCCTGCATATAAGAGCACGATGCGCTACCAGGACGTAACCAAACCGTACTTCGACCAGGTAAAAGATCAGGACGACCTTCATAAAAAGCTCTTCCTCGATATGCATCTGTGGCTGCCACACGACATCCTGCTCAAAGCAGATAAGATGACAATGGCACACTCCCTCGAACTGCGTGTACCATACCTCGACAAAAAAGTCTGGGAACTCGCCCGCAGCATCGACAGCAAATACTGCGTAGACGGCATGGAAACAAAAAAAGCCTTCCGTACCTCCGCCCTCTCCCACATCCCAATGGACTGGGCAAAACGTAAAAAACTCGGATTCCTCGTACCATTCAGAGTATGGCTCCGAGAAGATAAATACTATAATAAAGTAAAAGAAATGTTCCAGAAAGATTTCGTATCCGAATTCTTCAATCAGGAATTACTGCTGAAATGGCTGGAAGATCATAAGAATAAAGTCGGAAATTATCATAGAAAGATTTATACCGTATATTCATTCTTACTGTGGTATGAACAGTACTTTGTCCTCAGATAGAGCAGTGCCAAAATAAAGGAATAGCCAAATTTCATGCTCGCATGAAAATTTGGCTATTTTTTTATTTTGATAGAGCGATAGCTCGCACAGCGAATGAACCGCCAGGTTCACGAGCTGTGGTGCACTGCTCCTCCCCTAAATCATTCGACCAACAAACCCCTTTTACCTACAACACACATCCATCCAAGGGGAACAGCGCCAGCGCCTTCCCCGCCCCTGGCACCATCCTCCCAAGCGAACAGCGCCAGCGCCTTCGCGCCCCTCTAACAGCAGCTCATATATAATGTATTTTTTCGTGCAATATATTGATATTTTCGTGCATTTGCCATATAATATCTATATCATAAAAAGAGGTGATTACTATGGCAAAATCAACAACAAGTAATATCAGCATTCGTATGGACAGCGATCTCAAAGCTGCAGCCGAAGCTCTTTACGAAGAACTCGGTATGAATCTCAGCACAGCTTTCAATATTTTTGTCCGCCAGTCTCTCCGCGAAAGAGGAATTCCTTTCAAAATTACAGAAGGAACTCCAAGTAAAGAAACCGTCTCTGCTATGCTTGAGGCAGAAAGGATTGCAAAAGATCCTAACATCAAAGGATATCATGATGTTAATGAACTTTTTGCAGATCTTGATTCATGACAAAATATGAAATCAAAAATACCACTCAATTTAAAAAAGATTACAAACTTGCAAAACGACGCGGTCTTAATTTAGAACTTCTAAAAGAAATCGTCACCAAACTTGCAAACGGCGAGAGCCTGGATCCTAAACACAAAGATCATCCATTATCCGGCAATTGGGTTGGACACCGAGAATGCCACATCTTACCAGATTGGCTGCTCATCTATCGCTACGATGATGATGTCCTTGTCCTCACTCTTACTCGAACCGGCAGTCACAGCGACTTATTTAATCTTTAAAAAATAGAAGCAACTAGTCAATGGTGTGCTACCACAATTCCCATTTTAACTAGCTGCTTCTATTTTTATTCTTCTTACACCAACCCAAATGACCTCAACACATCCAGCCACATCGTAAGCGTAAACGCACTCAACAACGTCGTCATCATAATCACTCCGGAACTAAGCGTCCCCTCATGTCCCATATTCCTTGCCATAACAAAACAGCTGACCGTCGTAGCAGATCCAAGCATCACCAGAATCGCAATCAACTCTTCATTTCTAAATCCAAGAACTGCTGCTACCGGCAAAAAAACCGCACAAAATCCAACCAGCTTCATAAACACAGCAACAAGTGTAGGCTTCATCTTCGATGTTGCCTTCTTCATCTCAAAGGTTGCACCCATCGACATCAGTCCCATTGGCGTCGCTGTCGCACCGATACTTGATACCGTCTTATGTAAAATCGATGGCATCGAAAGCTTAAGTGCAGACCAGACAAATCCCGCCACAATTCCAATAATGATCGGATTCGTTGCAATCCCCTTCAGCGTTTTCTTTACCAGCGCCTTATCAAAAGAATTATTCCCCGGTTTAAACACTGAAAGCACCACAACCGCCATAATATTATAAAGCGGCACACTTCCTATGATCATCAGAGGCGCCATTCCCGCAGTTCCGTAAATATTCTGGATAAACGCAATACCAAGAAGCGCCGCACTGCTCCGGTAAGTCGCCTGTATAAATTCGCCTTTAATGCTCCGATCTTTCCACAGCAGTGAAATCAAAGTTGATATCGTAATACTGATCGCTGTCACCACAAAACAAAAAAGAATGAACTTAATATCCCATACTTCCGAAAAATCCACGGTCGCCAGCTGTTCAAACAGCAACACCGGAAGCGGAACCAAAAATACAAACTTGTTCATCTTTGCTGCAAAGACTTCATCCATCCACCCCAGTTTTCTGAATAACATTCCAAGTAACATCATCAAAAAGATCGGAATCGTTGCATTCAAACTGAAAATTAAATTTTCCATAATCGTTCCTCATCCTACTCATTTATATTTGCATATCGTTATTTTGAACTCTTTCCAGAAACCTGTCAACAGCATTTTCTCACATCAAAAGAATGATTGAGATTTAAAACAATTTATACTATAATGAAATAACACTTCGGGGTATGGCTCAGCTTGGTCAGAGCGCACGGCTGGGGGCCGTGAGGTCGCAGGTTCGAATCCTGTTACCCCGATTTATAATTAAATTTTTACTTATCATATATAGAAAATAAGCCGGGACATTCGCCCCGGCTCAGCATGAATATGCAGTATTACATTTCCAATGCAACTATTATGAAAATTTTTTATTAGTCTTTCTGTTTGCTTTCTTCAATCTTCCGCTTGGAATCTTTCCTCACTTCATCCCGAAGCCTTTGGATATATTCCGTAAACTTACATTCTTCATTCCCATACGTCATCTGAAGATCATACTCCAACGGAATCCATGTCGAGATATCCGCCTCATTATGCTGGATCAGCGCCTCCAGCTTATCCAGTGATTTATAAAGCCTCGCCTCCTGTGTCTCCATCGCTTCCATCTCTTCAAATAGTGCCTTCCATTCTGCACGGACCGGTTCCGGAAGTATATCCGTCAGCTGCTCCACCTTTTTATTCTCAACCTTTCGGTCTTTATCCGTCTTTTCAAATGCCGGAATATCTCCGGTGATCGCCTCACCCATATCATGGATCAGACACATTTTTATCACCTTATCCATATCCAGCTCCGGAAATTCATCCCCAACCAGTATTGCCATCAACGCCAGCCGCCAACTGTGCTCTGCCACACTCTCCAACCTGCCACTTGAAGTATACGAATGTCTGGTGTTACATTTCAGTTGTTCCGCTGTCTTTAAAAAATCCAGCAATCTTCTTATTTCCATAATTTTCTTCCGTTCCTCCATAATTTAAGATACCAGGGTCAAAAGGTCAGAAAGCTGATGCAAGCTTGCTTGCAAAAGGATTTTTGACCTCTTGATCCCAACATCTAATTTAATTTTCCATCATAAAATAAGACGAATCGAGTAGGCTGACTCCTACTCGATTCGTATACTTTGTACACTATCTCGCTTAACTTGTGTACCATTTAGGTAATAACTCTGCTTTTCGCAGAAAATACCCTACTCTTTTTTCACTTTTTCGCGCTCTTCTATGTATTCCTGATAAAGATCCAGTGTCATCTGCGCTTCTTCCAGCGTCTTTCCTTTGAACTTGGATACTTTTTCGTTCTCATACCACTTTTCTTCGATACATTTTCTGAGCCATCCGACCAGATTATTGATGTATGCCTGCTCCTGTGACAGCTTAAAAGCTTTCCGGATCACATCCGGCTGGTTATCGGATACCTGAAGCAGCACCTTAATCTCCTGAATCGTGATCGGTTCATTTCCAAAAATATCAGCAACTTCTAAAATCAGTTTTTCATTAACCGGAGTTTTCTTTGCAGCCAGTACATTTGGCGCAATCTCTTCGCCCTCTTCTTCTCCGGATGGCATACGCTGAAGATCTGAATGATGGATACACTTCGGATTCTTCTTCACAAAGAAACGGATTCCTGTAACCTTTCCGCCCTTCCCGCTCTTAACCGGCTCATAATCAAAGCAGATCTCGGAATACTCGGATTCTTCCAGCTCTTTTTTCGCAACTTCAAGTACTTTTCTACGGAAATTACGCCAATCTTCAAACGGTGCATCCTTAATCTCTGCAAGCGCTTCTTCAAAACGTCCCTGCTCAACAAGACGTTTTACTGCTTTAGATGCATTTGCATCCACTACATTCAGTGTAAATTTAAGCTCTGCGATCGTGTATGGATTCTTCGGCGGTCTCGGTACGATCAGCTGGTCACACTGTTCCCTGTCAAAACGATAATACTGGGTTCTCAGGATTTCGTAAACACGGGTTGTGAACAGGGATTTAAAAGAGCACAATACATCAAGACTCATACGGGTATAGTCTTTTTTCAGGTTATAGATATGAGGTTTCATCTCTTTAGTAAATCTGGTTGTAAACACACCATCTCTATATTCACATTTATTCACTACATTGAACATGATGAAGTTCTCTTTTTCGTCGTCCTCGATACTTACTACATGTCCCAATGTCTCTTTTGATACTTCTTTCAGACGGGAATAGATGGAGTTTCCTGTTATATGAAGATAATTCTTAACATCCTTGGTGGAAACCTTTGCGATCAGCTCACCGTCTTCTACATATGCTTTTGCGATTGCAATATTAAGAAGCTTTCTTTCAAATAATGATGTACTGGATTTACTTTCGATCAGCACATTGGACCGGGAGACCGTATCACGATCCAGCAATTGTTTCTCTTTTGGTTTTTTCTGTGTTTCCTTCATCGCTCATACCCCTTAATTGTTTTCTTCTGTATTATTGTGTACTTTTGAGGTGTATTAAAATCCCCTCTACACCCCATATAATCCCTTATTGTGTACCATTCGGGGTAACCACCCCCTTTATATTGGGGATTTGTGTACCAAAAAGGAACACCCTCCCCTAAAAAGTACCCCATAAAATGGGGTTTCTGCCTTTTTTTACGTTTTGTGTACGTTTAAGGTGTGTATTGTTCTTTTCGTGTACCATTAAGGTACCTTTTTTGATAAAAATTGTGTACCAAAACGGTACGTCTAGGTTGATTATATACAAGAACCCCCCTCTTGTAAAGCCTTTTTTTAAATTTTTTCGACACTTGTGTACAGAAAAGGTAAAATCGCCAACCCTTCAAGTACACTGCGTAACCCCGCAAAGTAAACAACAATCCCCATATATGTACACCTCTTTGCCCTCTGAAGTAAACAACCTACCCCGTTTCCGTACACAAAATATACCCCGAAATGCGTCAACCACGGGCTTTTTCAGCCCTCCTAATATAAACAAAGGAATTTTAATAAGCTGTTGTTATCTTTAATATATATATACATGCAAATTTTTACCCCAAAAGGTACACATCTGGCGATTTCGTGTACTAAAAAGGGGAAAATTAAAATTATCAGATGGCTTCGCCAATGAAAATATAAACAATCATAGACAATTTCCCAGTAATTCAGTATAATTCTTCTGTGGATATTCTGGAAAAAAGTTATCCACAAACTTGTCGAAAAATGGGGATAAGTATCATTTTGGCAAGTTATCCACAATTTAATAGAATGAGAGGATTTTTTATGCAACGAGAAAAATTTTCTTCAAGACTCGGATTCATCCTTATTTCTGCAGGATGTGCAATCGGTCTTGGTAATGTCTGGCGTTTTCCTTATATTGTAGGAAAATATGGTGGAGCAGCATTTGTTCTTATTTACCTTGCATTTTTACTGATTCTTGGACTTCCGATCATGGTAATGGAATTTTCTGTCGGAAGAGCCAGTAAAGTAAGTGCGGCGCTTTCCTTTGACCGTCTGGAGCCAAAAGGAACGAAATGGCATTGGTATAAGTTTGGAGCTATGGCCGGAAACTATCTGCTGATGATGTTCTACACAACAATTGCAGGCTGGATGGTCCAGTATTTCATTAAAATGGCGACTGGTGAATTTGAGGGAAAGGATACTGCAGCTGTTGCAGGTGTTTTTTCCGATATGCTTGCAAAACCTGGAGCAATGACTTTCTTTATGATCATTGTTGTTGTTGGATGTTTTGCAATTTGTGGGATGGGGCTTCAAAATGGAGTGGAAAAGATCACAAAGGTTATGATGCTGCTTCTGCTTGCACTGATGTTGATCCTTGCAGTACGTTCTGTAACGCTTGATGGGGCTTCTGAGGGGCTTCACTTCTATCTGGCACCGGATTTCCACAAAGTCGTGGAATATGGCTTATTTGACACGATTTTTGCCGCTATGGGACAGGCTTTCTTCACATTAAGCCTTGGAATCGGCGCAATTGCTATTTTCGGAAGCTATATCGACAAATCCCGCAGTCTTACAGGAGAAGCAGTCCTGGTAACACTTCTGGATACCTTTGTTGCTTTGATCGCGGGTCTGATCATTTTCCCGTCATGCTTCGCATATGGGGTGGATCCGGGAGAAGGTCCGAGTCTGATCTTTATCACACTTCCGAATGTATTTAATTCCATGGCAGGCGGAAAAATCTGGGGAGCCTTATTCTTCTTATTTATGATTTTTGCTGCGGCATCGACCGTAATCGCCGTTTTTGAGAACATTTTATCCTTTGCCATTGATTTGACCGGATGCAGCCGGAAAAAGGCTGTAATCGTCAATATCGTGGTTGTGGCGGTACTTTCCATGCCTTGTGTTCTCGGATTTAATGTATGGAGTGGATTTATGCCGTTCGGAAAAGGTTCCGGAGTACTGGATCTGGAAGATTTCCTGGTAAGTAACAACCTGCTTCCACTTGGAAGTCTGATCTATCTTCTGTTCTGTACAAGCCGTTATGGATGGGGATGGAAGAACTTCCTGAAAGAAGCGGATACCGGAGAAGGATTGAAATTCCCGAAATGGGCGAAATTTTATGTAAGCTATATCCTGCCGCTGATTGTATTATTTATCTTTGTACAGGGATATATCAGTAAATTTATGTAGGATAAGAAAAAAACCACCCTAAAAGGTACACAAAAAAGATCATGTGTTCGAATTTCGGACGGTACACATGATCTTTTTTATATGTGCCTTGGCACATTCTTTGTCAGCAAAAAAATCTATTTAAAAAAATTTTAAAATTTATGAAAAAAAAGCTTGCATTTTTTATAGCTGTCTTATATAATAAATCTTGCGTTACGGAAAACCGAATAATGTATGCGCTTTTAGCTCAGTTGGTAGAGCAGTAGACTCTTAATCTATTTGTCCAGGGTTCGAATCCCTGAAGGCGCAGTATCAGCACTGTTTTTGATGAATTAGCATCGGGGACGGTGCTCTTTTTTTAGAATCTGTTTCTACAGATGGAGACATATGTAAAAGTAATCGTTTATTTCATTTGTGGAAAGTTACTGGATCTGTGGAAAAATAAAGGAAAATCTATTTCGTGTACTAAAAAGGGGACTATTTCAGTCCCCTTCTACTACATCTTGCATAAAATATTGATTGCATCCTTGTTCAGGAGGCATTTTTCATGTTCATTCAGATAAGCTTCAGAAATTGCATCTTTTTCGACCATGCCACCGAATTCACCGGCAGATACGATGCGCTGAGCCTTTTTATTGCCGTCTTCTGTATTCGGGAAGTCTACCATCAGGTAGTAGACACCGTCATCTTTATACAGACGGCTTTCTGATGCCTGGCCGTATCCAAGGATCTTGCAGAAGTCGATTGCATTATCCAGACTTGGAAAGAGAATCTGCCAGCGAACGGTCTCTTTCTCACTGCTGTCAGGCTCAATCAGCATACCGGAAGCTTCAGAACCATCTTTTTGGATGGATTCCAGAGAATTCTCAGCCTGGCAGGAGATCGACAGCATCAGGCTCCGGTCAGGAAGAAATGCACCGTAAAATCCCTGGATTCCATTGTCTGTGTTAAGCCCAAGGACTTCTTTCCCTTTCTTGAGAAGAAGATTCAAAAATTCTTCGGTACGCTCCCTGTCCTGTGTCAGATCTTCCAGTGAGTAGCCAAGTGCGGCAATCTCTGCTTCTGTGATAAGGCAGTTCATTCTGGTGTCGGATACTTTCCAAAAAGTCATATGCTCACCCCCTGATTTGTAAAATCTATTGCTTTTGTAATCTTATTTGTTCTATAAGTTATATAACAAAACGGGTGTAGTGTCAATATATTTTCTATATTTTATGATTTTTTCAGAAATATTATTTGTTTTTCATTCGTTTGATCACTTTCAGTCGGGTAAATTCTTCCCGTTCCTTCTCTTCCAGTGCATTTGTAATCGTATATACGAGATTGTCATACATCGGAATCGTAATATTTTTCAGGGCATTTGCCCTTTTCTGTGTCTTTTTGATACTTGAAGCCAGCCGGTATGCTGCATTTTCTACCTCAGAAAGCTTGAGTGTCAGCTCCTTTACACGGCAGAATGCATCACGGGCGATATCGATGGATTCTCTGGAAGTACTGAATGCATAGGTTGGTCTGGTATTTTCTTTTTCGTACTTCACTTTCGGAATTTCTGTTCCCATAATGCTTCGCGTCTGGATGCGGATAGAATCCTCGATCGGAACTGTATAGGCAAGTTCTTCTACTGTACTGATCCCGTGCTCGATATTCGCCCTCTGAAGGCACTGATAGGCATAGGTGAAGGTTTTATCGATTTCTTCCTGAATATCCTTTGCTTCGTCGATTAAGCCCATCAGCTCGCGGATCAGAATGTTCCGCTTCTTGTCCATCAGCTCATATCCCTGTCTGGCAAGTGTCAGTGAATTTTTCGCAAGTATCAGATTTCCCTTGGTGGGAAATGAACGTGGATCCATAGACTTCCCTCCTTAGCCTTTGTAGTATACGTCAAGAATCTTGGTATCGACACGGTCAAGTTCTTCTTTTGGAAGGATTCTAAGCAGTTCCCAGCCAAGATCCAGGGTTTCCTCGATGGTACGGTTTTCATTCGGTCCCTGGCCGATATAACGCTCCTCGAATGCCTTTCCGAATTCCAGGTATTTCTTGTCAATCGGAGAAAGCTCGTCTTCTCCGATAACGGAAGCAAGATTCCGAGCCTCTCCTACTTTAGCATATGCAGAGAAAAGCTGGTTTGCCAGGTCCTGGTGGTCTTCCCGGGTATATCCTTTTCCGATACCGTCTTTCATCAGACGGGACAGGGACGGAAGAACGCTGATCGGCGGGTAGATTGCCTGTCCGTGAAGATTCCGGTCAAGTACGATCTGTCCTTCGGTGATATAACCGGTCAGGTCAGGGATCGGGTGGGTAATGTCATCATTTGGCATGGTCAGGATCGGGAGCTGTGTGACAGAACCATTTACTCCTTCTACGATTCCTGCACGTTCATATAAGGTGGCAAGTTCACTGTACAGATATCCCGGATATCCTTTACGGCTTGGGATTTCTCCTTTGGAAGAAGAAACCTCACGCATGGCTTCGGCAAAGGAAGTCATATCGGTAAGAATGACCAGAATGTGCATATTTTTTTCAAATGCAAGGTATTCAGCGGCGGTCAGCGCAACCTTCGGGGTGATCAGACGCTCGACGACAGGATCGTTGGCAAGGTTCAGGAACATTGCCACATGGTTTGCAACACCGCTTTCCTCAAAGGTTCTGCGGAAGAAATCAGCTACGTCATGCTTGACACCCATTGCGGCGAATACGATGGCGAAATCCTCATTCGTGCTGCCGCCAAGAGAAGCTTGCTTTACGATCTGTGCGGCAAGCTGGTCGTGCGGAAGACCGTTGCCAGAAAAGATCGGCAGCTTCTGTCCACGGATCAGTGTGGTCAGTCCGTCAATCGCAGAAATTCCGGTGCGGATATAGTTACGAGGGTATTCACGTCTGACTGGATTTAACGGAAGTCCGTTGACATCGCGCACCTCTTCAACCGTGATCGGTCCAAGGTCGTCGATCGGTTCGCCGATTCCGTTAAAGGTTCTTCCAAGCATTTCTTCGGACAGACCGATTTCCATCGGATGTCCGGTAAGTCTGGTGTGGGTATTGTTAAGAGACATATTTTCCGTGCCTTCAAATACCTGGATGATTGCTTTGTCCTCGTAGACCTCCACAATACGTCCCATTTTGTGTTCTTTGCCGTTTACGACAAAATCTACGATTTCATCATAAAAAGCATCCTGAACGCCTTCCAGCGCGATCAGAGGGCCGTTAATGCTGCTGAGGCCTAAATATTCAATTGCCATTTTATTTTCCCTCCTTACGCGTTCTTTTCCATGATGCGGTCATGGAAAGCATCAATGTCTGCCAGATACTGGTCAAGAAGCTGAAGATTGTCATTTGGAACATCGTATTTGATCGAAATGACACGTTCAAAAATATTTTCCTCCTTGAGGACAGACATTGGCATATTCATGGCTACCAGTTCGCGGCAGCGTTTGTATAAATATAAAATGATTTCCATCATTTTGTACTGCTTCTGCAGAGAGACACAGGTATCATCCTTGTGGAATGCATTCTGCTGCAAAAATCCGAGACGGATGACTCTTGCAATTTCCAGAACCAGCTTCTGATCGTCCGGAAGTACATCACTTCCGATCAACTTTACGATTTCCATCAGGCTGCTCTCCTGGTTCAGAAGTGCCATGATGCGGTTGCGGTAGTCAACGAATTTGGGTGATACATTGTCGTGGTACCAGGCGGCGAGATCGGTCAGATACTCGCTGTAGCTGGTCAGCCAGTGAATCGCCGGAAAATGTCTTGCGTAGGCAAGGCTCTTGTCCAGGCCCCAGAAGCAGCGGACGAAACGTTTGGTGTTCTGGGTGACCGGCTCGGAGAAATCGCCTCCCTGAGGCGATACGGCGCCGATAATGGTCACGGATCCGTCACTGCCATTTAAGTTATGCATCATGCCTGCGCGCTCGTAGAAAGCAGACAGACGGCTGGCGAGGTAAGCCGGGAAACCTTCTTCTGCCGGCATCTCTTCCAGACGGCCGGAAAGCTCACGTAAGGCTTCCGCCCAGCGGGAAGTAGAGTCGGCCATGATCGCTACGTCATAACCCATGTCACGGTAATATTCAGCCAGTGTAAGTCCGGTATAAATACTTGCTTCACGGGCAGCTACCGGCATGTTGGAGGTATTGGCGATCAGAGTAGTTCTGTCCATCAGCGGATTGCCGCTCTTTGGATCCACAAGTTCTGAAAACTCTTCCAGCACCTGTGTCATTTCATTTCCACGCTCGCCACAGCCGATGTAGATGATGATATCGGCGTCAGACCATTTGGCAATCTGGTGCTGGGTCATGGTTTTTCCGGTACCGAATCCGCCTGGGATTGCTGCAGTTCCACCCTTTGCGATCGGGAACATGGTATCCAGGATACGCTGTCCGGTGATCAGAGGGACACTTGCCGGGAAACGGTAGCTTGTCGGGCGCGCCTTGCGGATCGGCCAGTGCTGTATCATGTTGAGCTGTTTTTCTGTTCCGTCGGAAAGCCGCAGAGTGACAAGTGTATCTTCAATCCGGTATTCTCCGTCCGATGCACAGCAGATTACTTCACCTTCCACATCCGGCGGAACCATGCATTTGTGTACGATCGCACTGGTCTCCGGAACCTCCGCTATAATATCTCCGCCGTGAAGGTAATCTCCTTCGGCCACAGTGATGTGGGTATCCCATAATTTGTCGCGGTCAAGCGAATCAACGCTGACGCCGCGGGTGATAAATGCACCGCCGCCTACATTTGCGATCTGCTCAAGCGGGCGTTCGATTCCGTCAAAAATATTGTTCAGGATTCCAGGTGCCAGAGTTACAGATACCGGGCTTCCGGAAGCCTCCACGATTTCTCCCGGTTTCAGCCCGGAAGTTTCTTCATAGACCTGAACAGTCGTGATGTCTTTGTCCAGGGAAATGACTTCGCCAACCAGCTTTTCCTTTCCCACATAGACCATTTCCGACATCATGAATCCGGTGTCACCCTTCAGATAGATGACCGGACCGTTTATTCCATAAATAGTTGCTGTCTTATTCAATTCCTGCACCTCCTGCTGCAAAACTGAACTGATGATATTCGTGATCGACTGCAGCCTGGAAACTGTGATCGATTAGAATATTACGGCCTCGGATTACAGCACGCATACCGCCCATAAAATCATATTCACTGATGGTGATCGTCATGCCGGTACGTTTTTCCAGTTCTGTCTGTTTCTCCTTATCAGAAGGAGAAATATAAATGGTCATCTCCTCGCCATCTGCAAAGCGTGCGGCTTCGCGGATTTTGCTGCAGAGATAGTCCAGATATTCGTCTGTTTTTGTAAAGTCAGAAAGAAGCTCCTTTACTTCATCAAACAGCCTGACTTTTAATTCATTTTGTGTTTTGCCAAGAGCACGTTTCAGTTCGGTTTCGGCTTTTGCCGCAGCTTGATTTACCTGCCTTCTGGCTCTTAAGGTCTCGGATTTGATACGGACCTCAGACTGTGCGGTCGCTTCTTTTTTATGCTTTTCAAATAAAGATTCAAGCGCTTTTTTGTGATTGTCAATGATCGCATTTCCTTCAGAACGGGCTTCAGTCATGACCGTTTCCTGTAAATGCGCTATTTTCTCTTCAAGCGTCATTGTCTCACCTTCTATGCCTTTCTAGTTAAAGTTTCAGTCCAATCGCTTCATTGACGTATGAGGTAATGAAATCCTTTTTACGTCCTGTTCCGTGTCTGTCCGGAATTTCGATCAGAAGAGGCAGCTTTCTTTTTAACTTGATCTCATCGATGAGATCCGGAAATTCTCTTCCAAAGCGTTCCGTCAGAAGAACGATACCGATCGACTTGTCGTTCATGGCAGTTTCCAGCGCATCACGCAGTTCCTGCTTTTCATGAACTACGACACCGTCCACGCCGGCAAGCCGCATTCCGGTATAAGTATCCACGTTGTCACTGATCAGATACATCTTCATGATTACAGTCTGCTGATGATCATGAAGGAGATGATAAGACCGTACAGGCATACACCTTCTGCAAGACCTACGAAGATAAGGGATTTACCAAGGACGCTGGAATCCTCGCTGATAGCTCCAAGGGCTGCGCTTGCTGCACTTGCTACGGCAATACCACCGCCGATGCAGGAAAGACCGGTAACAAGAGCTGCTGCAATGTAACCAAGACCGGTTGCAAGGCCTGCGCCTGAGGCTGCGGTGTCTGCTGCATGTACCGGTACACTTCCAAAGAGCATGATTCCGGCTACAAGGAAGGTTCCAAAGTAAGAAAGAACATTGAAGGCAAGTGCGCATTTATAACGTCCTTTATTTTTTTCTCCGAGCAGGTAATATCCGAATGGAATGAAAATGCTTAAAACCAGTGCGGCAATGAGAATGAGTTTAGTTGCTAAAGTCATGATAATTTCCTCCTAAAATGAAAAACTAATTTTTTGCAGTACCTGTATAAGGTTTAAATTCGCGGCCACTGCCTTTGTAGAAGCGGCTGAACATCTCGTAATAGACAAGTCTCAGAACCTGGATTCCAACGATCAGTCCTTCGAATCCACATACAAACAGGTTGCCGAGTACGATCACTACCCAGTTAATATGCCCGCTTTCGGCACCGGCAAGCATCAGTACAACCTCCATGATGGAAGCGTGGCTGACTGCGAATGCACCGATACGGATAAAGGAAAGCGTATTTGAAAAATAGCTGAGCAGGGTTTCAAATAATTCAAAGAATGCCTGGGTGACAAACATTGCTTTGCTTTGTTCCAGTTTTTCGGTTTTCTTTTTGATCTTGTTCGTCAGCGGCTCTTTCAGTGCGATCAGAAGAAGCGGTACTCCGAACATCACTGCAAGAACGATTCCACCCGGCAGAGAGTGACCTGTCATGAAAAGAACGATGCAGGTAACTGCTGCCCCGTAGAATATCAGCCCTGCCACGCCGTTTGCATCAAACCAGGTTGCTTCGGTATCTTTGGCACGGATGCCGTTGATAATATGGAAAATCATAGAAATCAGGATGATTCCCATACCAAAAGCAATCGATACGATAAATACAGTATTCAGCTTTCCGATAAACGGTAAGGTGGTCATATGATTGATCGGTCGGATCCATTTGGCTTCTATAATGTCTTCAAATCCAAACACACTTCCAAACATAAATCCAAAGAAGGTGGAGAAGATTCCGGCAAGTGATACGATTCCGGCAAGGTTCATTTTCTTTGTGAAATACAGGATCGCACCGCCGATAAAGAGCAGCAGCCCCTGACCGACATCCCCGAACATGGCGCCGAAGATAAAGCTGTACATGATACCTACAAAAATGGTCGGATCCATCTCACCGCTCTTGGGAAGTCCGTACATCTTGATGAACATTTCAAATGGTTTGAAAAGCTTTGGATTCTCAAGCTTGGTAGGAGGTTCTCCAAAATACTGTTCCCGGTCCTCTTCTACTACGATATAAACCTTGTCATCTCCCTGTGACTCTTTGATAAATGCATTTGCATCTTCTTCGGACATCCAGCCGCAGAGGATGTAGTATTCTTCCTGCTCGTCTGTCTCGGTTCGTGCCGCAAATTTCCGAATATCAAAGTTATCGGAAAAACGTTCCAGCTGAATTCTTGCACCGAGTAGTCTGGAAGCGTTCTTGCGGAACATCTCCTGACGTTTATCCTTCACTGCCTGGATTTCATCGGTCAGATTCTGGACTTCTTTATCCAGGCTCCGGTAAGCTTCCAGCGGGGTTCCGCCAAAGTCTTCCAGCAGATCGACTTTTTCAAAGTGGAGAGACCGCATGATCGAATCGACCTTTCCTGCATCAGCATCCGATACAAAATAAACGCCATAGACATAAGAGGCATCTCTGGAGCCTTCCAGAAATAATGCATCAATGTCTTCAAGAAGCGCTTTTTCCAGCCGGTGATAATAATCCACATTGATTTTTCCAAATCTTGTGCGGATGTATTTGTACTGCATGATCTCATGCAGGTCAAAATCCAGAGAAGTAAAAGGTTCCAGGACTTTCATACGTGCCTGGATATTCTCTCTCTTTTTTTTCAGTTCTTCTTTTTGCTGCTGCAGATCCATGTAGTCATGATTGATAGAACGAATCATCTCAAGGATCTCGTCTTCGCTCTGATCAAAGGATGGCTCTGCTGGCATGTCTTTCATATATCCCAGAAACTGTGTCACTTTTGCGAGTGGATCACGGTAAGGGTTCATTTCCAGAAATGGCATCAGATTATCTACTGTCTTGAGCTCCGTGAGTGCATTTTCAAGCTGCATCTCATATTTGGAAAGATACCGGTTTGTCATGCGGTCGATGTCGGCGCGTGGTCCGGTAATGCTCAGGAACTTCATCTTAACAATCATTTCGCTGTTCCTCCTATATAAGTTAATGTCTCACGTGCAGGAAGTCCGTAGCGAACACATTCGAGCACAGTTGTAAGCTTATCAAGCTCCTCCTCTTTCAGAAAAAGATAGGTATTCACGGTTGCGATGGAATAAGGGTTACTTCTTCTGTCTGCCAGGTAGAGACGGTACAGGCAGTCTTTGTAAATCGTTTCGATGGACGCTGGTGTCTGAGTATCGGTGTGACGCAGATAAGGCGTTCTGGTAACCAGCTTTAAAAATTCATCGACAGACGGTGCTTCTACAAGATCCTTCAGCTGATCTACATGAATCCGGTAGTGTATCGGAATCAGCAGTGTGGAAATATCCGGCGGAAGCATGTTGTAATATTTTTTTGCACGGTAGATCCACTGCAGGTTCAGCAGGTCGATCTTTGCTCCGGCATCTCTGGTGAAAATTTCCAGTTCCTTATGCTTCAGAATCTTTTTGCGTTTCTTCCACATGGTTGTAAAATAGTACAGATTCAGTGCCAGATCGTAATCAAAAAGGGTAGGGTTCTCCGCATTTTCCAGACGTTTTAACGGCGCATAGTATTCTGTGCCCTTTAAATTTTCCACCAACTCACCGATATTCCCCGAAGTGATCAGTTTATCGATGGAGAGATCCGAATATTTGTCGAAGAATATTTTCTTATGATCCAGATCAAAAGGCTTCTGATAGTGGTTGAATACAATACGCAGACAATAGTTGATCAGATTCATCTCGTAGCGCTTCAGATAAAGCTCCAGGAATTTTTTCTGATCCATTCCGGAAAAACGGTACAGGCGTGTATAATCACTGTAAAGTGACTGCACAAGAAGCTTCTCGATCTCACCGCGGTGAAGACGGTTCTCGTCCATATCTGCAAGGACATTCCGATATCCGGGATGTTCTTTGAGATAAGCAGCAACTTCGGTTACTGTATGAAATGCGGCGATGTTCTGGAAATCTTCATCAGTGAGCAGTTTCGCCTGCATGGCGCGTACTTTTGTTACGATGCCACTGTATGCAAGTAAATTTCCCATATGCTATCCCTCTATGATACGTCTGACAATTTTCTCGGCATATGCCGTATGCTTCTCTTCAAAATCTTTTTTAAGTTCTTCGATCGCTGTCTGGTTCTTGCGGTTCTGCCTTGCAAGAATCTCATCCATCTGACGGTTTAATCCTTTGTGGATATCGTTCAGCTCCTTTTGGGTGTGATCTTCAAGTTGTTTGTCGAATTGATTGCGTTCATTTTGAATGCGTTCTTCCAGTTCTGATTTCTCCAGTTCCGCGTGTTCCACAACAGCTTCGGCTGCGTGTTCGATTTCGGAGAGCTTTTTAACAATATGATCCATTGTCCGACTCCTTTCTTAAAAATTATTTATACATTTTTAATAATGCATACATATTCTACTACTTTAAATTAGAAAATTCTACTAAAAAATAAGAGAATATCATAAGAATATTCTGTACAAAACTTATAAAATGTATTTTTGGGTTTTCAAATATTTCAGAATAGTATAAAATAAATAAGGTTATACATATTTTCACTAAAGGAAGAGAAAGATATATGAGGTTAAGAAATGTACCAGGAGCAGATGCTTATCTGACAGCTCATCCCCTTGTAATTAAAAATGAGACCAGATATCGCGGCACCTGGAAAGAGACTTTTCAGAATCCGGAGAATCCGATCCATATTGAGATCGGGATGGGAAAAGGACAGTTTCTTCTGACGCTTGCAAAGGAGAATCCATCCATCAACTATATCGGTATCGAACGTTATTCAAGCGTACTGCTTCGGGCGCTGGAACGCTTTGACAATGACGAGGAATACAAGGATGTCAACAATATTCGTTTTATCTGTATGGATGCGACAAATCTGCCGGAGGTTTTTGCTGTCGGAGAAATTGACAAGATTTATCTGAATTTTTCAGATCCGTGGCCGAAAGCACGTCATGCAAAGCGCAGACTTACTTCCAAGCAGTTTTTTGAGCGGTATGACAAGATCCTTGCCTTTGACGGAGTCGTTGAATTTAAGACAGACAACAGAGAGCTGTTTGACTTTTCACTGGAGCAGGTGGAGTTGGCAGGCTGGGTACTTCTGGCGAAGACCTATGATCTTCACAATGATCCGACACTCAGCAGAGGGAATGTTATGACTGAGTACGAGGAGAAATTTTCCGGGCAGGGACATCCAATCCATAAACTGATCGCAATGCGCCAGTAAGACAATTGAATAAAATGCAACAGGCAGATCATAAAGGCGCTGAGTGCGTAAGATGATCCCTGGCAATATAAGAGACAGCAGATACGGAGCAATCCGCACATCGGCTGTCTTTTTGCATATATTGTAGAAAGAGGAAATCAGGAAGGAACAGATATGCGGAAAAAGCATCATTTTCAGAATTGTATGCGGGGGTTTTGCTATAAGAATCCAAGATTTAATAAAAAGCTGATCTGTTTCAGAAATTCTTTTCAGGAAGTCTATAAAATCTTAAACCCGAAATGTGGATGCCACTAATCCAGTCCTTTTTACATAGCCTGAGATGGCAGAAATGAGGAAAGTGTATGGGTATCGCATTGATCACGAAGGATTATGAAAATACAGTCGGAAAGCAGAGGATGCCGGTAATTGTGGAGTTTTACGCATCATGGTGTCCAAAGTGCGGAATGATGTATCCTGTTGTGGAAAGGATTGCCAGCCGGTATCAGGGAAAATGGATTTTTTATAAGATTGATATTGATATATCGAAAGAGATTGCAGAGTATATAGGCATTGAGATCGTACCGACGTTTGTGGTGTACAGAGATGGAAAAATCTGTGGATATACAACCGGAGTTCTTCCAGAAGAAACTCTGGAAGAACGAATCCGGGAAATGTTAAGAAAATAATTGGTGGAATCAATTATTCGTATGATGAATATTTTGCGCAGATTGCATTGACTTGCTATGTTAAAATTCGAATACAGCAACACCGTATGGCGGAAGATCGTAACCAAATGAATATGGTCTTCCATCACATTCCTGTTTCTTTGCTTTATATACTGCCGGGCGGGCTTTTCCGCTTCCGCCATACTGCAATTCATCACTGTTCAGTACCAGGCGGTACTGTTTGCCGCGCGGTACGCCGACACGGTACTCCGGTCGTTCGATCGGTGTGAAGTTACATACGAATAAAAGGTTCTTTTTTGCGCCCTTTGAATGACGGATGAAGCTGTAAATACTTCGTGAGCTGTCATCTGCATTGACCCACTCAAAGCCTTCCATGCAGGTATCCTGTTCATACATGGCTTTGTTGTGTGTGTAAAGATGCAGCAGGTCACGGTAGAAATTCTGGAGTGCCTGATGCTCCGGCTCTGCAAGGAGATACCAGTCAAGCTCACGCGCCTCGCTCCACTCGCGGAGCTGTCCGAAATCCTGTCCCATGAAGAGAAGTTTCTTTCCAGGATGTCCCATCATGAAAGCATAACCGACCTTCAGGTTGGCGAATTTCTCAAATCCAAGACCAGGCATCTTATTGAGCATAGAGCATTTTAGATGTACCACTTCATCATGTGATAATACAAGAATATAATTCTCGCTGTATGCATAGGTTAAGGCAAATGTCATACCGTAGTGGTCGCCTTTGCGGAAATATGGATCCAGCTTCATGTATTCGGTAAAGTCATGCATCCATCCCATGTTCCACTTCAGGCTGAATCCAAGACCATCATCTTCCGGTTTGCCCGTTACTTTTGGCCATGCAGTGGATTCTTCTGCGATCATCAGTGCGCCAGGGTTACGTCCGGTAGTAACGGAATTCAGATGCTTGAAAAATTCGATTGCTTCCAGATTCTCATTGCTGCCGTATTTGTTGGCGATCCACTGACCGTCTTCTTTACCGTAATCAAGATACAGCATGGAAGCAACAGCATCTACGCGGAGCCCATCGATGTGATAATGTTCGATCCAGAACAGTGCGTTGGCGATCAGGAAGTTCTTAACTTCTGCTTTACCATAATCGAAGATCTTGGTTCCCCAGTCCGGATGTTCCCCTTTCTTAGGATCTGCATATTCAAAGGTAGCTGTGCCGTCAAAATCAGCGAGTCCGTGTGCATCGCGTGGAAAATGTGCCGGTACCCAGTCAAGGATTACGCCAATCTTATTCTTATGGAAATAATTGATCATATATGCGAAATCTTCCGGCGTACCATAACGGGAGGTCGGAGCATAATATCCGGTCACCTGATATCCCCAGGAGCCGTCAAATGGGTATTCTGAAATTCCCATCAGTTCGATATGAGTATACCCCATCTTTTTTATGTAGTCTGTAGCTGCATGCGCAAATTCACGGTAGCTATAGAACCCCTCATCTTCACGTCCCGGATGGCGCATCCAGGAACCGATATGTGCTTCATAAATGGAAATCGGTGAGGAATGGAAATCCCATTCTGCCCGGTGCTTCATCCAGACACTGTCACTCCATTTTAAATGGGAGATATCAGCAATCCTTGAGGCAGTTCCCGGTCTCAACTCTGCACTGTTCGCAAATGGATCAGCTTTGTAAAGCTTATCTCTGGTCTGTGTCTCGATACAGTACTTGTAAAGCTGTCCGAGCTGTGCTTCCGGAACAAATGCGGTATAGATTCCAAGCGGTTCCTGACGCTTCATAACGTTTGCATCTTCACTCCAGCCGTTGAATTCACCGATTACGGAAACTGATCTGGCATGTGGAGCCCATACTGCGAAATATACGCCGGATTTTTTGCCATCTTTTACAAAATGTGCACCCATTTTTTTATAGATTTCATAATGGGTTCCCTGTCCGAATAAATATTGATCTAATTCGCCGATTCTGTAATCAGCGGGTTTATCTTTTGTTACAGTTTTTACAGACTTTTTAGCTGTAGACTTTTTAGCAGCAGTTTTAGCAGCTGCCGGTTTTTTTACAGTAGATTTTTTTACGGCCGTCTTGTGGGTCGTGTTGGTCTGTTGTGCTGTTGTTTTTTTTACTGCCATCCCATTCACCTTCTATCAAAGATATTTAGGAATATTATACTAGAAATAGCGATAAAAAGAAAGAGTTTTGGACAACTTATACACTTCTTATGTAAGATGTCTAAAACTCTTTGTTTATAGTTATCGGTTTGGTCTGCATATACAAAAGAACGCGCCGGAAGCGCGTTCTTTGTAGAAATCTTATGATTTAAAATCATCTTCTTTCAGGATGATGTGGTCTGAATTATCAGTGCTTCTTCCAAATACCCGTTTCACAAGATGTTTTACATTTGCTTTCTGGGAATGTGAAATTGCTTCATCCATGATCTCTTTTACTTCTGCAACAGTAACCGCATGATCTTCTCTCTGCATCATATCGATCCGGCTGTATAATGCAAGGATTCCCATTTCATCGATACGGTATCCGTTTTCCTTAGCATAGGTCTGACCGAATGTAACCAGTTCATCATTGATGAATACCGGAAGCTCCAGTCTGGAAGTAAATTTACGTTTGAATTCGCGATGGGATGCAAACATTCTTTCCAGCGGTTTCTTCTGGTCTTCCAGAAGGAAGAGAAGTTCGCCGGTCTGTTCATCCATCATATCATTCAGTTCACGGATGGTTCTGTCATTCATCTTGGAAGCTTTTTCGATGATCAGTGCGCCACCGTTCAGCTTATCGATGATACTTCCGATGTCCTTTTTGTTCAGAGAATCACCGGTTACGATTGCAACTTTACCCTGTTTGAGTCTGCGCTGTTTCTGGATTGCTTTTACAATATCAACTGCGAGGACTGTTTTTCCGCTTCCCTTGCGGCCAAGGATCAGGATGTTGCCTGTGCGGGAAGTTCCATAACGGTTACGGCAACGTTTGTCGTTATCAAGGATTTCAACAAGCTGTTCACTGACACCACGGATCGGTACAAAGTAAGAGAACAGCTGCTTCTGCTCTTCAGTAAGTCCAAGCTTCAGTCCGATCTCACTTGTTGCACTCAGATCGTAACGACCCTGTACAACGAATCCGGTATCGAATTTACCCATGCGTTCGGTGATTTCATCTTCTGACGGTTCTTCGATTTCAAGAACTTCGTCAATATCCGGAGTTGGCTCTGATTTTGAAGTTTCTTTCTTTGGCTCAGGAGCCGGTTTCTCGTCAAATTCAAGATCAAGATAATCATCACTGCTATCTAATTCTTCTTCATCTTCAAAGGAATCAAGGTCTGCAAAATCACTATCATCTTCGTCAGAATCATGATCTTCGATATCGAGAGCAGATTCTTTTTCAAAATCAAAATCCTCTTTATGATCTTCATCTAATTCATCATCGATCTGGTAGTCATCTTCGTCTTCATCCTCGTATTCTTCGTCATCGTCATACTCGGAATCATCTTCATCCTCGTATTCATCTTCGTCGTCATACTCGGAATCGTCTTCATCTTCGTATTCCTCGTCGTCGTCATACTCGGAATCATCTTCATCCTCGTATTCCTCGTCGTCGTCATATTCGGAATCATCCTCATCCTCGTATTCCTCGTCGTTATCATACTCGGAATCATCCTCATCTTCGTATTCCTCGTCATCGTCATACTCGGAATCATCTTCATCTTCGTATTCCTCGTCGTCGTCATACTCGGAATCATCTTCATCCTCGTATTCCTCGTCGTCGTCATACTCGGAATCATCTTCATCCTCGTATTCATCTTCGTCATCATACTCGGAATCATCTTCATCCTCGTATTCCTCGTCGTCATCATACTCGGAATCATCTTCATCCTCGTATTCCTCGTCGTCATCATACTCGGAATCATCCTCATCCTCGTATTCAGCTTCTTCATCGTAAACCGCATCCGATTCATCATCTTCTTCGGAGTCAACGATTTCTTCAAAATCATTTTCTTCCGGATCTTCCTCGTCAGTGTCTGAAGCTTCTTTGGATGAATCTTCCGGGCTTTCAGTCGCTTCATCCTCTTCATCATCAACGAAATCTTCAGCATCTTCATCGGTGATTTCAGGCTCTTCACCATTTTCAAGCTGTTCCATCAGTTTGCGGATATCATCAGAAAGGATTGGTTTTGTAGCTCCAAGAACTTCCTCTTCTTCTTCTTTCTTCTTCTCGCGCAGGGCTTTTTCTTTCTCAGCTTCCTCCTGGCTCTTTTCAAGAATCTTTGCATTTTCACGCTGGGTTGCTTCCCAGTTGGCAAGAATTTCTTCAATCTTCATCTTACCGGTCATCTGTGAATCGTCTGAAGCAGATTCAGGAGCAACTGCACCACTTGCAACGGCAACACCGGCTTTCAGGGCATCTGAAAGGGAAGCACCGGAAATGGTTGTGGAAATATCGGAAGTGCTTCGAATCCGGGTTTTTGGCTGTGACTCAGCTTCTGGTTCGGAAGCATGTGTCCGGGCCATTGGCTCTGGAAGATCCGGAAGATCAATACTGTCTGTGACATGTACATCTTTGCGGACCTTGTCTGCAATTCGTGGATTCGGTGCCGGACGTTCTTTGGATTTTCGGAAGGAAGGTTTTCTCTTGGAAGAATCCTTACGGCCGATACCATCATTTCGATGATCGTATTTTTCCTGCTGAAGTGGAGTCAGCGGTTTGTATTTCATTTTAAGTTCCATTGCCTGGTATACATAAGTACCTTCGCTGAACCAGAGAATCAGATCATCACATTCATCAAGACATTCGGAAGTCATACCGGCTTCAGCGTATAATCTGGCAAGTTCATATGCCCATTTTTCAACGTATTCAGAATGCTTGAAATCTTCAAGAGCTTCAATCTGTTCTTTGACTGGCGCTTTCTGTGCTTTTAAGATCTTATACCGGAGAATGTACTGGTTTGGATCTTTCGGAGCAAGCTTGACAAATTCTTCGTAGCAATCAGCTGCTTCATCGAAATGTCCCAGCTTCAGAGAAATAATTCCCAGGCGGTATACAACCTTTCTGCTGGAAGGTGCTTTATCATACGCAATAAATAAGGTATCACGTGCTTTACCAAGTTCCCCCGCATTTTCATAGATTTCGCTTACGGTAGAGAGCATGGCGGTATTTTTTACTTTACGCCAGTCGATCGTATCTGCAATCGACATCGCTTTCTGGTAAGACTTCTGTTCGGCATACGCAAGCATCTGCTCTGTCTTTGCGCGATATTCATATTTATCCAACGTTTCTCACCTCATATGATTATTATTAATTATTTTACTTTTCCTCAGTAAGTCTGACTTTTGTACCAGAAACGGAAAACAAAAGTCTTATAATTTTACTTACTAAGTGTATCATAGAGCGTTGTCAATGTCAAAAATTACGGCTGATATTTTTCAGAAATGTTAAAAAAATATTACAAAAAATTCACAAATTGGGAGCTGGTAACAGAAAAAAAGGAGACAGCCATCTTTTAAATGGCTGTCTCGGAATATTCAATTGTAATTTTTATTTTATAATTTTTATTTTTATATCGGAGGAATTAAGTAATTCTTATTCCTGTAAGTTCTTTGAGCATTTCATATGATATTCAGATTTTATAAATTTTATAAAAATGAAATCACATAAATCGATACTGATCAATTCTGATCTTTTGTTATTTTATATAATCAGGTAATTCAATTTTTGTATTTATCAGCTTTCTCGTCACTGTTAAATTACTTATCAATGAATGTTTCTTTACACATCTTCTGATCTTGAATTACTGTGGTATTTACTTCAATATGTCAACAAATGCTGAATCTTTTTATATCTTATAATCGCTTCCGGTTTATCTACTACTCCGACCTTTTTTATCATTAACTTTTCTCTTACCGGATTATAATCTATGGTTAAGGCTCATCTCACAGGAATTTACATTTGCCATACCATTAACATATTGAGTTTTAGATGATGAAATATCCAACGGTCAAAGCCTCCTTCCTTTCGTTCTCGTTCCAAAATTTTATCCGGATATTCTTTTTCTCTTATACTTTTTTCTGTTCAGAAGTCAGATATCAATTTTCTCTTATTATTATAAATTATCAATTTTAAAAATTGTTCTCTACACACTCCACTTACAAAACGCTCATAACCAAAATGTATAGTTGCTTTTTTAAAACTTTCTAACCTTCAAATAACAATTATTCTTGTTACCCTTTTCTGATCTGGCTCTTCATCTTATACTCTTGGCGAGTATATATGAAACTATGTAACAGATTAAAAAAATATCTTTTTGAAATTCCCTTTCTCGTCAGGAACTTCTTTTCTTTTGGATTGACTTAATAATAACACCCAAATACTTATTTGTCAATATAATTTTAAAATAATTTTTATAAAATTAGAAAGAATTGAAACTGTAACATATATATCAGAAAATTCAAACAATTATAAATACGATTAGAAATAGTTATAGCTATTTGCAATATATTCGGGGTTTTGCTATTGTTTCCGTCCATAAATGCATGATACACTAAAAAATAGATGAAAAATACAGGCTATGGCATTGGGATAAAGAAAGGAGACCTACAGATATGGGAGGATTTTTTGGCGTTGCATCAAAAGAAGCATGTAATCTGGATCTTTTTTATGGAACAGATTATCATTCGCATCTTGGAACCCGCCGCGGAGGTATGGCTACTTACGGAAGTGATGGCTGGAAGAGAGCGATTCATAATATTGAAAATTCGCCGTTCCGTACAAAATTTGAAAAAGATGTTGATACAATGAAGGGAAATATTGGAATTGGATGTATTTCAGATTATGATCCACAGCCAATTCTGATCCAGTCGCATCTGGGATGCTTTGGAATTACGACAGTAGGTAAGATCAATAATGCGGATCAGCTGATTCGGAATCTTTATGAAAATGGACATACACATTTTCAGTCTATGACCAATGGACAGATCAATTCTACAGAGCTGGTTGCGGCATTGATCTGTAAAAAGGATTCGTTTGTTGAGGGAATCCGTTATGTGCAGTCAGTAGTTGAAGGCTCGATGACGCTTCTGCTTCTGACAGAGAATGGAATTTATGCAGCCAGAGACCTTCTCGGACGTACACCGGTTGTGATCGGAAAGAAAGAGAATGCATACTGCGTTTCCTTTGAAAGCTTTGCATATATCAACCTTGGATACGCAGATTACAAAGAGCTGGGACCTGGGGAAATCGTCTACGTGACACCGGAATCTGTGGAGACTGTAAGTCCTGCATGTGAAAAGATGAGAATCTGTTCGTTCCTGTGGGTATACTATGGATATCCTACTTCTTCTTATGAAGGGGTTGGTGTAGAAGAAATGCGTTACAACTGTGGAAAGCTTTTAGCACAGAGAGATGACCATTCGATCGACGTGGATATTGTTGCAGGAGTTCCGGATTCGGGTATTGCTCATGCGATAGGTTATGCAAATGAATCAGGTATTCCGTATGCAAGACCATTTATCAAATATACTCCGACCTGGCCAAGATCCTTCATGCCGACAACACAGAGTCAGCGTAATCTGATCGCCAGAATGAAACTGATCCCGGTACATAGTCTGATCGAAGACAGGAGCCTGCTGCTGATCGATGATTCTATCGTGCGTGGCACACAGCTCCGTGAGACGACAGAGTTCCTGTATCAGAGTGGTGCAAAAGAAGTGCATGTCCGCCCGGCATGTCCACCGCTTTTGTACGGATGCAAATATTTGAACTTCTCCCGTTCCAAATCAGACCTGGATCTGATCACAAGAAGGATCATCCGTGAGTGGGAAGGCGACAATGATGTCAATGTACTGGGTGAATATGCGGATCCGAACAGTGACCGGTATGCAGCAATGCTGGAGGAAATCCGCAAGAGACAGAATTTCACTTCACTTCGTTATCACAGACTGGATGATCTGATCAAATCAATCGGGATTGATGCATGCCAGGTATGTACCTACTGCTTTAACGGTGTGGAATAACAGGTAAATGAAAATATAAAACAGGTGTCCACGTAAGTATATCTTAGTGATATATCCCAGTGGGCACCTGTTTTTGTGTATACGATGAGCCAAGTGCAGATTTGTGCTTGCACAAGGATCTGCATTTGGCGAATGTACATCATCGAGCTGTTAAGCGAGATGATGTACAAAGTATAAGAATCGAGTAGGAGTCAGCCTACTCGATTATATACGATTTAGGTGTATACAATGATGTGGAATGGTGTACAGAGTATTCGGAGCGGCAGCTCCTTCTGCAAAGCTGCACTATAGCAGCAGATCATCTATCTTCACATAGTCTCCCATCCGGTATGCTTCAATTGCATTTCCATTGATCACATAGAACTTTTCGTTTGCATACACACCGCGGGTTCCAAGATAAGAATTACCGTTGACTTCCTCCTGCATCTGTACCTGGAAGCCCTGATCTTTATCGTAAGAAAGGATCACATACTGGTTGGCAGATCCGGAAAGCGGAAAGCCGATCAGATTCTTTTCCGGATCAACCAGTGCTGCACGGTAGTCAGAAAAAACATCCGAGTAATAGTACTGATCCAGTGTGTACTTGCTGACTTCCTTCACATCCGAAGGATCACTGATATCAAACATGGAGATCTTTACCCCGTTTGTAATGCCATTTTCATCGGTATCCATACCGATGCCAAGAAGCAGGTTATCACTGTAAAAATGCAGATATTCCGAAAAGCCGGGAATTTTCAGCTTGCCAAGGATCTTCGGATTCTCCGGATCGGAAAAGTCTACGGAGAATAAAGGATCTGTCTGTTCATAAGTTACAAAGTAACCGGTATCGCCCAAAAATCTTGCGGAATAGACCTGTTCATTTTTGGCAAGATCCTCGATCTTACCGATTGTTTTCAAATCTGCATCCAGCACATAGACTGAATTGGACTGTGAAGAGTTTCCGACATTATGCGTAACCGTTGTCACCAGTCGCAGCGTATTGTCATACTCATCAATGCTGAAGGAATCGTTCAGATATCCTTTTACTTTGCCCTGGGCAGAGCCGGAAAGTTTTCCTTTATTGTAAAACAGCTTGCGGAGGATCGTCTGATTCTTTGCCGCAAGATTATCTGCGAGGATACTGCTGTTCGTATATTCGTAAATATAAATGTTGTTCTCACTCACATAGACTTCACCATTCTCAGACATGACTGCTTTCTGGTCTGCTGCCTTATCCGGACTGGAAGCGGAAATGGAACTGACAACAAGGTACTGGTCTGCTGCATGGTTCGTCGGGAGATAGATATCCGACTGCTTCAGAAGATTGTCACCGACAAGCGGAACATAGGAAGGATAATCTTTTTTGGTGATCGTATCGTAAATATAATAGTCACTGAATACATACAGATATCCGTCTTTAAAACGTGAAGTGCGGTAGTAACCACTCTGATCCACGGTTCCGATGGATTTCGGATTGTTGATATCTGCCAGATCATAAGTCTGGATACGGGTACAGCTGCCGCGGTACAAGGTTTTACTGTCAGAATCAACCTGCGTGTTCTGCATGTTGCCAAGGACAAAAAGCTTCTGGTCACTCAGGTAAAATTCGGATGCCTGAAAATTCTCATTCAGCGAAATACCGGAAACAACCTTCATCTGATCAGACCGGATATCTACAATGGAAATTTCCTGTGAGTTTGCTTTCAGTGTATAAAGATAACTTCCATCCGTTTTTACAATGTCTGCTTCACCGACGCCTTCTGTGCGGACGTTGGTATCGGAAAATGAAGTATCCACAGCACGTGCAGAGGCTGTTGAAGAATCCGAAGAGGAGCTGGAATTATCGGTGCGTGCACCACTGTCAGCTGTTTTAGTTGAATACATGACAATTCCGCTGTCGGTTGAACCGGTAACAGATGAAGAATCCAACTCATCCTGATAAGATTGCAGGTATGTGTAGATTTCATCATAATCGGTTGCCGTCTCTAAAGTATCGGAAGAGGCAAGCTTACCGGAGGATGTACCGATTGAAGAACTGCCTTTTGTGGAAGAAGTGGCTGAGTCTGAAGAAAGATTCTGCTGGCGGATGTGGGCGCCAATGCCGACAACCAGTATCAGTGCGGCAGCGATAAGTCCTCCGCGCATCCGGTGGCCGCGGGAAAATCCATGCTTTTTCGGGATATGTCCGGAAGCCTGAGTGCTGTTATGCTCTTCTAGCATTTTCATAATCTGATCCGGCGCAAGGCTTTCCGGAACAGGAGTTTTTTCCGTAGATTGTTTTATTTTATCCAGTATTTCTTTTTCGTGATCTGTCATATAAAACACCTCCTATTACTCTTTTATCCTACTCTTTCAGAAGCCAGCTCATCTTTTCGAGGGCACGCTTTCTGCGGGAGCGGACTGTATTCGGGTTCATTTTTAGCATTTCTCCGATCTCTTTACTGTTGTAACCGCCATAGACGGATAAACCGATGATCAGCTGATCGTCTTCATCGAGAATAAGAAAAGCACGTTCCACATCTGTGCAGAGTCCGTCACAGTATGTGGCAGAAGCATGATCTTCTTTCAGCTCGGTCTCGGTCCGTTCACGGCTCTTTAACTTCCGGCGGCACACATTTGCCAGAATCTGAAAGATCCAGGAACGGAATGCTTCTTCTTTGCGTAATTTATGTATATTCTCATAGGCGGAAAGAACGGCTTCACTGACGGCGTCTTCTGCATCCTGCGGATGATGCATCATGCAGAGCGCAAAACGATACAGATCCTGATAAACCGTCTTATATAATTCTTTAAATGCAATTGCATCGATCATAAAGTCCCTCCTCTCAAAATCGGTTCTTTGTATATAAGAGTATAAAAAAGTCGGAAGTGTTGCAAAAAGGGACAGAAAAATTTCCGTCCCTTTGAAATCATATCATTTTCTGAGAAAAATTAACCTCTGTAATAGTTGATCAGACATCCTTTGAGGATGATCTCACGTTCTGCATCCGTCAGATCACCGAGTTTCAGATCGATCTCTTTCAGATCATCGCCTACGACATAAGCCTTGATCGTGGAAACTTTGTCTTCTACTGCTTTGCGGATATCCGGCACGAAGAGATAGTCACCGTTCCTGAAAGAAAGCTTTGTGTGTTCCTCTTCGGTAATAAACGGAAGCATGCCCCAGTTGATCAGGTTCGAGCGGTAACGTTTGGTTGCGTACTCATTCGCGATATTCGCCCAGCCGCCGAGAACCTTCTGGCAGGAAGCAGCCTGCTCACGGGCAGAACCATCACCAGGTTTGACCGCGAAAATGGTACTTCCGACACCGATATTTCCTTTGCCGACTTCCGGATAAGACTTCTGGATTGCTGCCATCACCGGTTTTAATTCATCCAGTACATCCAGTGGACAAGTACCTGCTTCAATCGCTTTCTGGGCTTTCTGGACCTCTTTCGCGCGTCCTACATAGGCAGGATCCTTTCTGGAAAGTGCAAATTCAGCAAGTCCAAGCGGGTTGGAACGATAAGAAGAAGTCTCGCCGGACGGGATCAGTTCGTCTGTCGTTGTAACCGGATCGTGGATCTCAGATACAACCTTCAGGATCAGATTCTCAGGAAGAGCGCTCATTGCCGGCCAGTCTTTGATGTTCGGTCCGAATTTGATCTCAACCGAAGGATCAGCAACGCCGTGGCTGTCAAATACACGGTTGGCGTAAATTCTGGAATCAAAGTGGTAAGTCGGGTTCTTGTATTCAATATCAAAATCTGTTGCCGGAGTAAGGAAACCTTTGTTCGCAGCAGTTGCGGCAATGGAACGTGCATCCATAAGGGCAACAGATGCGATCTGTCCACTCTGCAGCTTGCTTCCTTCACGGTTCGGGAAGTTACGGGTAGAGTGACGGATGGAAAATGCATTGTTTGCCGGAGTATCCCCTGCACCGAAGCACGGTCCGCAGAAGGCTGTCTTCACGATCGTACCGGCTTCCATCAGGTCAGCAACCGCACCATTTTTCACAAGCTCCATGTAGATCGGTGTACTTGCCGGGTAAACACTGAAGGTAAATTCATCTGATCCGATGTATTTGCCACGGATGATGTCTGCGGCAGCACAGATATTTTCAAAACCGCCACCGGCACAGCCTGCGATGATACCCTGATCGACATAAAGTTTACCATTTACGATCTTGTCTTGAAGAGAGTAATCCACAGCACCGTCCAGGCTTACCAGCGCGCGCTGCTCTACATCGTGGAGAACATCTGCAAGGTTGGCATTGACATCCTCGATGGTGTAGACATTGGACGGATGGAACGGCATGGCGATCATAGGCTTGATCTCGCTCAAGTTGACGTATACAAGACCGTCATAGTAAGCGACTGCGCCAGGCTCCAGTTCCCTGAAGTCATCACTTCTTTCGTGGATATCGTAGAACTCTTTGATCTTGTCATCGGTTCTCCAGATAGAAGAAAGGCAGGTTGTCTCTGTCGTCATAACATCGATTCCGATACGGAAGTCTGCACTTAATTTGCCAACGCCAGGTCCGACAAATTCCATGACCTTGTTATTGACATAGCCATTGCCGAAGGTTGCGCCGATGATTGCAAGGGCAACGTCCTGCGGTCCGACACCTTTCACCGGTTCGCCGTCCAGATAGATTCCGACAACGCCCGGCATCTTGATATCATAAGTCTTGTTCAGAAGCTGTTTTACAAGCTCCGGTCCGCCCTCTCCCATTGCCATGGTACCGAGTGCACCATAACGGGTGTGGCTGTCAGAACCAAGGATCATCTTGCCGCCGCCTGCGAGCATTTCACGGGCAAACTGGTGGATAACGGCCTGATGAGGCGGAACATAGACACCGCCGTACTTCTTCGCACAGGTCAGTCCAAACATGTGGTCATCTTCATTGATCGTACCGCCGACTGCACACAGAGAGTTATGGCAGTTGGTCAGAACATAAGGGATCGGGAATTTCTCCAGTCCGGATGCTCTTGCAGTCTGGATGATTCCGACAAAGGTAATGTCGTGCGAAGTCAGCTTGTCAAATTTGATCTGAAGCTGCTGCATATTACCGGAAGTATTATGCGCACTTAAGATCCCATAAGCCATTGTCTCTTTTGCAGCAGCTTCTTTTGTTGTCTCAATCCCTGTCTTGCTTTTTACGGCAGCAAGTGCATCGGGTGCATCTGCAATTACCTCAGTACCGTGTAAAAGATAGGCACCGCCTTCGTATAATTTCACCATATCATGTCCTCCTATTTTCTGTTTTCTATGAATTTCATGTGGTCTGCGACCATCAGAGCAATCTTAAATGTCAGGGCGTCCTCAAACACTCTGACATCCAGCCCGGTCTGCTTCTGGATCTTCTCCAGCCGGTAGACGAGCGTATTCCGGTGGACGAAAAGCTGTCTCGCTGTCTCCGAAATATTCAGGCTGTTTTCAAAAAATTTATCAACTGTGGATAAGGTTTCTTCGTCAAACTGATCAACGGTATTTCCGGCAAATACTTCTTCCAGGAACATCTCGCATAAGGAAACGGGAAGCTGGTGGATCAGCCGTCCGATACCGAGTTCGCGGTAGGATAAAATATTGCGTTCCGGATAGAAGATACGTCCCACATCCAGAGCCATGCCTGCTTCTTTGTAAGACTGTGAGACCTCTTTGAGTTCGGGAATGATGGTTCCGAAGGAAAGCCGGACATTGACCATAGCTTCGGTGTTGATCGCATTCACCAGCATATCGGCAGTCGAACGGATCGTATCATAATCATCCGTACTGTCAAGGGACTTGATCAGAATAATATGTCCCTCATCTACGGCAGTAACAAAATCGCCGGTTCCCGAGGAATAAATCCCACGGATCATATCCAGGACGATCGTGTCATCTGGATTCTTCGGTTCGATCAGATAGACGACTCTGCGCTGTTCCACTGTGATACCAAGCTTTTTCGCCTGGTTGTAGATATCTACGAGAAGCAGGTTATCCAGGAGCAGGTTCTGGATAAAACGGTTACGGTCAAGACGTTCGCTTCCGGATCTTAAAAGGCTCTCCAGCTGGCAGACACTTAAGCGTCCGCTGGTATGCACATCAATCTCATTATTGTGCTCGATCACGAAAATATAAGTCAGTTCATCATCATCATAAACCGGAAACAGACCATAGCATTCATCCAGGTGCTCCTCCGATACGCCGGTAACCTCCAGCTCTTTTAAAAATGAGCAGACAGCTTTTTTTACTGCAGGCTTCTCCTTACCTACAGCTGCAAGCATCACTCCGTCTGTGTTCCAGATGGAACAGTTACACTCGATGATATCCCCTATTTCATTGATTGTTCTCTGTAAAATCTGGTTGGATAACAATCCATTCACCTCTCCATTCTTTTCAATATATGACAAATGGGAGAATTGTGAAATTCCCCCATCTTCTTCTGACAATACAATCTGATATTATTTTAGCAAATGTTTCACACTTTAGCAAGTTAAAATGAAAAACGTTTTCTCTTATTCGTCTTCGTCATCGCGTCTGTCAAGCATGGCAGCAACGATTTCAAGAATCACAGCAAGACCAATCATAGATACAGCGGCAATCTTGCCGGATGTACCGGTGGCTGCCTGGGCGATGCCGCCGACAACCGGAACAGAAAGCTTTACTTTTCCGATGTAGTTGTTGTAAGGGATCGGATTCATATCTTTTTTCTCATTGGCATCCCCTTTGGTGATAAACTGTCCCATTGCCGGGCTGTTGGATACTACGCGGTGGGTGATGATCGAGCCGTCTGCATTGTTGCTGTAAAAAGCAATGACATCATCTTTGACGATCGTGTCTGGTTCTTCATACCGGACATAGACCAGGCTTCCCGTCGGGATCGCCGGTTCCATGCTCCCACTGATCACGGTATACATCTGAAAACCAAAAGCTTTCGGAAGCGTCAGCGGAATACAGGCAAGAATCAGTACTGTCAGTAAAACAGTGCCCAGTGCACTGCAAAATGCAGCCACCGGGCTTTTCTTTTTCTTCGTTCTCTTCAAAAAAGACTTCTCCTTTAGTGCCGCGCTTTTTTTATTTTGCACGTTTTTTCAAGAATACGATCAGTCCTGCGAGAGCTGCTACCGCAACAACGATAATGCCGATCCCTGCTGCGATCGGAGTCTTGCTCGTCTTGTCTTTCGCATCGATATTTCCTTTTGGAGTGTCTTCATCATCCAGATCTACCAGAGACTTTGGTGTCTGTTCATCCGGTGCGGTGGTCGTATCGTCTGTCGTATCCTGAGAATTGTCTGCATTCGTTGTACCACCGGCAGTACCGCTTGTTGTAGTGCCACCTGCTGTAGTGCCACCTGCTGTAGTGCCACCTGCTGTAGCACCACCTGCTGTAGTACCAGTACCGGCGACTGCACCTGTTGTACCGGCAGCTCCGGTTGTACCTGCTGCACCGGCAGGAGTTGCGGTTCCAGGAACTGTTGTTGTGACGGTAGTTGTTGTCTCAACGATACGGTCTGTAGCTCCCGGTGTGTAGGTAAACGTAAATACATTCTCAGATTCATTATCACTCAAAGTCTTCGTAAGTGCAAGAGCATCTGGAATATAATTTTCAATATAACGGTAAGCAACGACCGGTTTATCACCGACGTTTCCGTAGAAGGTCTGGCTCTCTGCCAGTGAATTACCGGATGCATCCTGATAATTTACGGTATAGGCAACCATGTTGCCTTTGATTCCGTAAGCGACTACGTAGTCGGCATCACCTGTGACGGTAAATGCAGGAGCATCAAGTGGTTCTGAACTTGCATTATCACGTCCGCTGAGGCGGATTCCTTTGACATAATATCTATCGTCTGTTACCTGAATATTGTACAAAGCAGCATTGTCAAAAGAAAAATCAGAGCCATAAGCAATGTCAGATTTTTCGATCTTGTTCTGTCCGTTAATTGTTCCTTTGTTACCTGCGGATAATGTTACCTTGTAGGTATACGGTGTAGTATCATCTGCCATAACGCTCATTGTGGATGCACCGAGTGTCATGGATACAGTCAGAAGAGAAACCAGTAATCTTTTCCATTTTTTCATCTGCTTACTCTCCTTTCTGTCTGCGTCTTTTTGTGTTCTTATTGAGTGTGTAGATACCATATGCAAGAAGGATCAGTCCACTGATGAGTGCAAGCACACAGAAGAGAAGAACTCTTGCGGTATCACCGGTCTTAACGGTGTTGGTTGTCTTAACAATCTTATTCTTGGTGATGGTTTTGCCGGCTGAAACCTTTTCTACTGCAAAGTTCATGCGGAGCTTTGCGAGTGTGAGCTGATAACCGTTGCCCTGTGTCTCACCTTCAACACCGACGGTAAGGTGTACCGTTCCGGTATTATGGGAAGCAAGTCTTCCGAGGTAGAAATATTCCTGGGTTGAGCTATCGATCTGCTTCAGACCTTCTCCTGCTTTGGAAGCGCCTTCCCCTCCGACAGTTGTACTGTCATAGAGTACCTTTTCGGCATTATTACTTCCAACATATGTCAGCTTGTATTCATAAGCACCACCTTCTGCGGAAGACTGTGCATCCTCCAGCGTCTGGATCACTTCATTGGTCATGTACCAGTCGGTATCCGTACTGTCGGAGTTCTTAAGCTGAACCTTGAGCTCGATGCTGTCACCCGGCTGGATATTTGCCAGCTCGTCAGTCACATCGGAGCTTTTAAAATTACTTTCCATCTTGCCGCCGGTGAAATTAACCTGCCATCCGTCGGCTCCCTGATAATCCTTTGCAAATGCAGTTGTGTGTACCCCTGCTGCCATTATCACTGTCATGGCGAGGCACAAAATTTTCTTTTTCATACTCTGTACCTCCCTACTGTAAGCTCATTGTTGTTTCGTCGTCTGATACATTGACATCTACGCCCCAGGCACTCTTGATTGCGTCCTTTGCGTTGTGTGTCTGAACTGCATCCACCTCTGCGTCAATGTGGAAGGTGTAGCCATTGTACTTGTAAGTATAAGTAATAGTGTTGCCATCTACATGCTTTGTAACATCCTTTGCAATCGACGGCTTAATCCGAATGGTATCAGATAATGCCGGTGTCGAATCTCCTGCTGCGACTGCCTTTGTGTAATAAAGAACGGTACGTTCTGTGGTGGACTGATCTTTTGCAATTTGCCATCCATTGTCTGTCAGGAAGTTCAGCTCGATCAGATCCGGTGAAAGGTTCGTGTTCTTATTGTCTTTTTCGTCCTGCCAGCTTTTTGTGATGATCACACGTACAAAGGTGTCGATCGTACCGCTGTTCTTGACGCTGATTGCTTCGTTATATTTCTTGCCGGGTGTAAATGTCTCATCCTTTCCAAGAAGGTTTGTGAGAAGTGTACCCTGTGAGGTTCCCTTCCATTCATTGTTCGATACATAATCCCGGCTGCTGACTACGTTGTCATTTTCCAGAAGAGATACGCCGATACTCTGCATATTCATCTGTGCGGAATAATTCTCACTGTAGTAAGTGAGTGCGGCGCGTGTACTGCCGACAGTGCTTCCAACCAGCAGGAGTGCTGCGGCTGTCAGGACCAGGGCAGGTTTCTTTGGAAATGATTTCTTTTTCTTTTTCATTCTCATTACCTCCTACTCTGTCGTCTGTGTGCTGTCGTCTGTGATTACGTGGTTCCAGTCGGCGTATGGTGTACCATCTTCCTTGTAAAGAACCGGTGTGCATTCCTGGATGACTACGATGTTAAATTCTTCCGGTTTGTCATTCCCTTCCGGGAACTTATAAGTGATATTGAGTTCCTGTTCGGTTGTCTTGCCTGCCGGAAGGACATCGTCGTAATACCAGTAGCCCTCATCACCTGCAGTCCATCCGCCGTATGGTGCGTTATAAGTAAGCCCTACCTCTACCGGTGCAAATGCTTTGACTCTTACGAAACAGTTATAATCACCGGTATTTTCAATTGTAATGTGCTTACCGTCTTTATCAACTTCTTCTTTCGGGACTGTCTCAGTAAATCCCATATTCATTTTCACACCGCCACCGGCTGTCGAATAGGTTGTAAAATACGCCATCGCGCTTCCAACTGCCAGGGTTCCGGTAAGAGCAAGTGTTGCTGCTGCCATGATAAGCGGTTTCTTATGTAACTTTCTCATTCCGACTCCCCCTTCCTAGTTCTTTTCTGCCGGTTCGGTGTACTGATACTGACCATTTTCGTCCAGCTTGAAATTATTTTTTACACCGTAGCCGCCATTGGTACGTCCATCGTGTTTGTTGATAAATGAAACCTCTGCCGGTCTGAATTCTACTTCGGTTTCTTTTTCAGGATTAGCAATGATGTCTGTTTCCTGACTTTTAGCAGAAGCGAGTTCATAGCTTGCACCGCTGTAAACCTCCGTTACCTTGACATGAGATCCAGCAGGAATTTTTTCGATCGTTACAGAATGGCTGCCTGTTGCGCTAAAGGTAAGCTCTTCGATTCTGGTTTCGGTCTTCTCATCCAGTGTTCTGATATCAATCTGGAATACGAAGGTTGCATTGTTACCGAAGGTAGCATTGTGATCTACCAGTTCTTTGCTGATCACCAGATCACCGTATCTTACATGTTCTTCTGGTTTGAGACCAACTGCACTGTTCATTTCTTTAGTCAGATCGTAGATCCAGTTGTCACTCGCATCCTTACCATTGTAATAATTGTTGGTCGGAAGTGATACCAGGTAAGGTGTAAAAGTATAAGTGTAATTTGGTGTAATTACTTTTGGTGTATCTACAAGGTAAAGTCCTGTATTCAGTCCTGTTGCAGTACCTCTTCCCTGTGTCAGTGTAACGGTTGTAGTTGGCTCTGTGTCATCCTTCAGCAATTTCTTCGCTTCTGCTGCACGTTCAGACCAGGTAGCGGCTGCCGTATCCAGATTATCTGCACTTACGGAAGAAAGATCCAGTTTCGCAAATGTACCGGTTGCGGTATAGTTGCCAGATACATCAACCGATGCAACTTTATACAGGTTTACCGGAATGCTTGCGCTTAGAAGTTCACTGTTTCCATCAATGTCAAATTGGATGGAACACTCTGCATCGGTATCGATCGCGTTTGCGGCTTTCGCACCCGGAAGAGTGAGCAGTGGAAATGTAAGAGCGACAGCTAAGAGAAAAGTACTTCCCTGTTTTAATCGTTTATTCATCATCGCCTCATGTCCTCCTTAAAAATCTTGGTTATTCTTTGTGAGCTTTTCTCTTGGAAAGAAATCGCAAGAGAATGATCACAAGAATCGTGATTGAAAGTCCTAAAATTAAATAGAGCATATAATAATTCTGAATGGCTTTTACCATAGAATCTGTAACTGATTCGGTAGCATCCTCTTCGCCGTTATATGGAACTCTGGTTCCTCTTACGAGAAGACGATGGGAGTTGACTCCATATGGTGTACAGGTAAATAAAGTTACCTGATCTTTTCCTTCTTCAATCTGGAGTGCTTTCTCCAGTGTTTCATGATCGTCTTTGTTTACCATCGGAAGAATCTGGTCTACCTTGTAGGCAAGGACTTCATCTAGTACATGGATGTAAAATTTATCGCCAACTTTGAGCTGATCAATATCGGTAAAAAGCTTTGCGCTTGGAAGTCCACGGTGAGCTGCGAGAACACTGTGGGTACTTTCCCCTCCGATCGGAAGCTTTGTGCCGTTCAGATGTCCGACACCGGTCTGCAGATCCTTGTCACCGGTGCCATGGTAAATGGCAAGCTTGATGTTGATCTTCGGAATGGAAAGGTATCCCATTACTCCGTCATCTGCAACGTTCAGGATCTTCCAGTATTCGGTGTCTTTGATGTCATTTTCATCTTCACCGAATACATCTCCGTAGAGGTTGTTCTGCTGAATGGTATCATTGAAAGCTTTTGCCTTTTCCCACTCAGAGGTGAAGTCCTCCGGTTCCATGTCCTGTATTGTATTGTCATAGCTGCTGATTAGCTGATTCTGTCTGTAGGTGTTCCACTGGTTGGATACCGTCGGGTAGATCAGAATCCCAAATCCTATCAAGAATAACAGACCGAAAAGGAAGGTTGAGATTTTTCTTTTCATAGGCATATTCCCTTTCTCGTTCTTATTCTCTTTTTAAGAGGTCTCATTTTTCTTCTTTTGAAGATTCTTCTCCTTTAAGTATAACACAAGGATGAAGATTGTGGTAATTACAAGACCAATAATTACCCATAAAAGATAATTTGTATGAAGACTGATTCCGCTGAGCGGTGTTTTCTCATCGGCAACTTCCTGTTCCACATAAGGTACTCTGTGACCACGGACCAGAAGCCGCTCGGTATTGACTCCGTATGGAGTACAGGTTAAAAGTGTTACAAGATCTTTTCCTTCTTCTACTGCAAGAGAGGAAGTTTCTTCCGGTTTTACTACGGAAATCTTGTCGACTTCATAACATAATGTTTCGTTTAATACATGGATCAGAAAATGATCGCCTTCTTCCAACTGATCCAGATCGGTAAAAAGAGACGCACTCGGAAGTCCACGGTGTGCGGAGATAACGGCGTGTGTACTTTTACCGCCGATTGGAAGAGAGCTTCCTTCCAGATGTCCGGCTGCCTGTTTGAGAACATCTTCATCGGTAGTGTGGTAGATTGGAAGCTTGATGTCAATCTTCGGGATCTCCACGATTCCCATCATCTCGTCACCGGCAATATTCAGAGCATCCATGTAGGACTGGTCTTCTTTGTCACTGGCTGCGGCTACTGCAAATGAGTCAGGAAGGATACTTGGAAGTAATGCTTCGTTGTAAGCTTCTGCTTTCTGCAGTTCTGCGTCATAATCAATCTCATGTGCTGCATCCTTTTCGGATACAGTCTGTTCATAACTGCTGATCAGTTGCTTTTGCCTGTAGTTATTCCACTGGTTTGCAACGAATGGATACAGCAGTAAGGACAACCCGGCTAAAAATATGATGCCAATAATAAGTTTGTTTGCTTTGCGTTTCATCCGAATTCTCCTTGCTGTTGTATTATTTTTTAGGAATCCGGGGCAAAGACCCCGGATTCCATATCTGGTTATAAATAATCATGAAAGATTATTTGTTTGTTTTTTTGCGGCTTGCGAAGAATAAGCCAGCTGCTGCGATCATGATGAGGCATCCAGCGATTGTGAAGATTGTTGTACCGATACCACCGGTTGATGGAAGAGCGGAAAGTTTGGTATCAGTCATAGAAGTTGTAGCTGTAAGAACAGCAGATGCTTTATCTTTTACTGCTAATGTTGCTTCAGACTGATTCTGATTTACGGAATATCCTTTTGGAGCTGTTGTTTCTTTAAAGTAGTATGTTCCCACATTGAGACCCTGAACTTTTACAGTACCGTCTGCTTTAGTGAAAACTTCTGTTACAGTACCATTTGGGTCGTATTTGTATACACCGTCAGTAAGTTTTGTGAATTTTAAAGCGTTAGAATCTTTGCTGTCTTTTCTAACTTCAAAACCAGCATTTGCAAGTTTCACATCGTTTTCGCCAGTTTTTGTTAATGTAATATTACCCTGATAAACATTGATTTCTTTACTTCCGAAATCTGCTGTTCCTTCATGTCCTGCTGTTGCTTTGTTTGTAATAACGTCGTTGTCAGATGTTACTTTTACTTTGTAAGTAATTACTACTTCTTTTCCGGCGTTACTGTTTGCATCATTGATCATGTTACTTAAGTCTACACTGAATTTTGCTGTGTCCCTGTCCCAAGTGATAGGATATGTTTTTGTTACATCTTCTCCACCAAGAGTAATTGTTGCACGTTCTTTTTCAATGTATTCAGCACCTGTTAATTCATCATATGCCCAGAATGTTTTATCTGTATCTGTAGGCGCAATGAATGGAACGTTTGTTTTTACTTTGTAAGTAAGGATATCACCTGTTGCTACTACATTATCTGTATCAACTGCTTCTTTTTCTACTTTAGTTGGTGTTTTCTTTGCTGCCAGTTCTGCATCTACTAAAGATGGATAATCATATTTTACTGTACCTTCTTCTCCAGTAATAGTAACTTCACCAAATCCAATATATGCACTCATGATGTTATAGGTATAACCTACTTCAGTTGCTTTAACAAGATAAACACCTGCCGCATTTACTGTCTGTGGGTTTGCCATAGCATTAAAGGTTACATGATTTGCTGCCTTGGCCTGAGCAGCACCTAATTTATTTGCATCTACATTGGCAGCTGGAAGCATTGCTTCAATAGCTGCCTGAGCATCGTTTACACCAAATGCTTTTACATAATCGTCAGCAACAGTATCATTTACAAATGCCCATCCTGTTTTTGTTGACTGATCAGCTTTAATTACCTGTGCGTAAGTTAATGTAGCCTTATCTGCGTTATTAACTTTGATAGTTGCAGTATCTTTTGTTGCAGCAAACGATGTCATACTCATTCCGAGTACCATAGCCAGTGTTAATAACACTGCAAAGATTTTTCTCATCTTCTTCATATTTTTGTCTCCTTTTCATTTAAGGGCTTTGCCCATTTTTTATTGTCCCCTCATATGGGATAATAACGTTTTTGTGTGGCAAGAAGCCACTGAAAAATTAATTCTTACAATTATTTTCTCAGCACCTCCTTGCATTTGTTTTTATATAAGATCCATACGGCCGCAAACATAAGTAACATGCCGCCAATCATATACAAGTAAATTCCGGTACCTCCGGCTGATGGGAGGGCGTAAGCTGTTTCATTTTTAAAGTACAGATGAAGCGTTGAATCAGATCCTGTAATTGTACTTGTATTAATTGTACTGTCTGTTTTTCCTGAAGTATAGGATACGAGACTTCCACCCTTTGTTATACTGAGTGACCAAGTTTCTTCGCTTCGTACATAACCGACAGGTGCTTTTGTTTCTCTTAGTACATACTCGCCAGGTTCAAGGTTTGTTACAGTTTGTTCACCTTTTTTCCAGATGATTTTTCCATTGTCATTTGATGTACCAATATATACTGGTTTGTTATTTTTTAGTAATTCAAATTTTGCACCTTGAAGTTTGACCTGATTTCCGCTAGTACTAACTTTTACGATATCCCAATCCTTTGTTGCCTTTACATTTGTAAAAGTAACACTTCCAATGGTTCCACCACTTTTTTTATCATAAGTGTAGTTTTTGATAACATCAACATCTTTACCATTACTATCAGCGCTTTTCTCATATCCGAGTTTGAATGTGACACTCTCTTGTCTCTCATTACGAGTGTTTCTACAGTTTGTAGTTTCATCAACCTGATAATTGGTTAATACATATCCATTCGAATTTACTTCGCTTATGGTATATGTTCCACGAGGTAAATTCTTCAGATCTTTACCAGCAAGTTTTACTTCAGTGGAACCTGCTGGAATAGTAATAGCAACTGTTTTGATTTCACTTCCAGACTCGTCTTTAATACTGAAATTGAATGTACACTCTGTTTCCAACGCACTTTCCAGTTTCTTTGTAATCTGGATTTCACCTGATACAACTTTGATTGTATAAATGCCATACAGTTTTGCAGAATCATTTTCATTTACAGCTTCTACAATATGGTCTGTACCACCTGCTATATTTCCGCCTGTATTTGCAGTACTTCCGTCTCTTCCGTCTGATGGTACTCCTGCATCATAACTTACTTTTAGATAATATGTAGTCTCTGTATCTGCAGTTAAATCTGTAACCTTAGTTGTACATTCTGGATCACTGTACCATTCAGTTGTAAAACTACTCTCCGGAACATTATACTTACTAGTATTTCCTTCAAGATCGAACATTTCCTTCAATACAGTGTTTGTATCCGGAAGACTATCACCTTTATAGATCGTGACTTCTTTGTTTTTGACCTTCAGTTCGGCTTTTACGTTAACCTTAGGTTGAGGAAGAACTGCATCGCCATATCCGGTATGGATCATGGAATCCGGTGAAATATTAGTAGGTACATCATTGCCACCGATATAGTCATCTTTGGCTTTTACAGTAATTGACTTTTTCCAATTTCCATTCTTACTATTCGGAATTGTTTGTTCATTCCAAACAATGTACTGATTACCAGTAGTTTTGTCATAATATACTGTTCCACCATTCTTTAATGTGATTCCCTTATCGATTCCCGAATAATTGGAAGTAATTGGGTTTCCTGAATCATCCAAAATTACAAATCTAGGATCAATTACATCTTTTATTTGCGCATTTTTCATGTCCTGATCGTGTGTTATTGTTGTCTGGATGTTTTTGAAAATAGTTTTTAATTCATCAACACTCGAAGCAGGATATGCGCAACCTTTAGATGCGATATTATCTTCCAACCATTCTTTAGTGTCCTCATTAAGTTTTAAACCAATTGTGTAAACAGTAATACCTTTTTCTTTGAGCTTTTGAGCTTGCAATTTAGACTTATTTTTATCGTCTTCACTGCTCGGATCTCCATCTGTAAATAGAATTACATAACGCGGAACATTTTCTTGCTTATTTTCTTCTAGTTGTTTCAATGCAAGCTCTAAACCAAGTTGTGGAGATGTTCCACCTGATGCGTAGATACTACTGATTTTCTTCACTAATTCATCTTTGCTACTTCCAATTGGTGTGAGACCACTCACAAGATTTCCAACCGAATTAAATGTTGCTATACCGATTCTGCTATTATTAGAAGAAGCTGCCATTGATGTAGTAAAAGCGGAAGCTGCTTCCTTTAAGCCGGTTAAACTACTATCGACTGTGTAGACATATTTTTCAGAACTATTGCCGATGGTTTTCCATGAACCTCCATCATAATACATCCATTGTCCATTTAAATATATCATTGGATGTTTTGCATTCTTGTACTCGTAATAATTCTGATAATAAACAGATTTCAACGAATTAGTATAATAATAGACCTTGGTTGTATCTAAAGTATTTTTAATATCTTTATATTTTCCAACACGCTTAAATCCCTTATAATCACTATCACTAGTATTATATAACATACTTCCCGACGTATCAAAAACCATCATTACATCTGCTACCGCAGCCTGTTCTGTCGAAGTAGTTGATGTTAATTTGGAAGCAGCAGTAATATCAATCTGATAGGTACGTTTATCCCAATCAATTACTTTTGCTGTTTTATTATAATCGAGCGAACTGTTTATAAGTTCTTCTTTTGTCATATTCAGGATATGGTAATAAGAACCTGCTTTGTCTGTATATGGTGTAGTTCCATCAGATAGATATAAGGTTGCTATAGCTGTATTGTTGCTGTCTAGCTCAACTTTTACAATCCAGGTATCCAGCGATGGGATGTAGCCGCTAGGTGCAACATCTTCACGTAACGTATAAGTTCCTACGCGAAGTTTGCTAAATTTTACATTGCCACTTTCTCCTACTGAACTTGCAGTTTGTGTTTCGCCTGTTTCATTATTTACTAAGGTAAATCTAGCGCCCTGTAATCCTTCGTTGTTCTTGTTTACTTTTTGAAGATTCAATTCAGCCATCGGAACCTGGCTAACTTCTGCTATACTTGCTGATGGAAGTGTGAATTTCATCTTACAGTTTGATTCTCCGGCACCACGTTCCATGTACAGAACGGTTAATGTATGTTCTTTTTCTTTTCCTTCAGGAGTAAGCTCATCAGCTGTTTTTCCTAATTTCTCCCATATATCAACAGTTTCGCTAGCTGCCTGATGAATTCCACCAAGATCCAGAACCACTTTACCATCGAGCAACACCCATAAATCATCATCTCCGGTAAATTCATAATTCATCGGTCCTACATAATCTCCGATTTTAAACAAAACATCGTACCGCATTCCAAAGAAATAATTCTGTGCTTTTTCGGAATTTTCATAGCTGAACTTCCGCTCATTCTCCAACGGATAAAAACCAGCTCCTTCGGTGGTAAGTATCTTACCATTTTGGTCTTTCACATCTTTTAACGTGTAGGTATCTCCCTTTTGTTCAAAACCCAGCTTTAAATCTTTGTAAACTTTTCGAAGATATCTGGTTTCATAATCATCGTAAGGGCGGCCAAACCGATCGTATTTTTTTACCTTTACGCTACAAGTAGCATCCGAGTCCTCGAAGAAACCCGGTTCCGGATAATTAAACTCAACCTTACCATTCTCATCCAATCCTTTAAGAATGTCTTTTACAACGCTGGTACCCTTCGTATAATCATTGGCACCAAAACTACCAATTGGAATCCAATATTTGTACTGTTCAAAGTTTTGTTCTCTAGTTCCTGCTGTTAATTTTCTTCCATTGTTTGGTTTCTCACCAAGCATATTAAACGAAAAATATGTATTGTTATTATTTCTGGCTTCGTCGTCTGTTACAGCTTTTACAGTATAATCATAAAATGTTGTAGCACCATCGAAACCCTTAGTTTTAGGAGTGTAATATACTTTAATCGTACAATCTTTAGTAACTGAAAATTCATTATCTGTATCCACAGGCGTTGTTGTTTCAGTTCCGTCTGCTGCTGTTTCTACTTTAGTAACACTTGCGACATCCCAGTTTGTTGCTTTTGTATAATCGTTGATTTTACCTCCGATTGGAAGTGTCAATACATCATCTGCATATATCTTTTCTTTGGGATTTTTTGTATCATCATAGTGTTCTATGGTAACAGTAACTTCTGAACCACCTTTCTGAACAATGACATATTTAGAGAAATGCGGAGCATCGAATACGACTTTTCCTTCTCCATCAACAGCACCGTTCATATCTTCCGCTACATTATTATCATCTACATGCAGTACTGCTGCATTCTCGCTGGATGTGATCTCCGGAGTGTCTACGCTGACCTGAACCGGAGTGGTTGGCTGTACTTCGGAACCGTCTACCAGGAATTTAATATCATAGGAAAAAATATTTTTAACAGTAAACTGTTCTTCAATTGCCTTTTCTTCTACTGCTTTTTCGATTTCTTTTACTTCATCTTCTGAAGTAATCTCTGATACAGAAAGCTGTGCATTTTCAGGAAGAGCGTCTGCTGATCCTTTTACTTTAACAGTAGCATTTCCAACTTGTACTGACCATTCTTTTTCCGAAGGTATTTCGATGTCAGTTGTATCTGCCTCATCTCCTGTAGCCTCATCTGCCGCCGGCTCTGCTACTGCTTCGGTCTGGCTCTGGCTGTCTGTGTTCTGTGGCTCATCAGCGAATGCTGATGTCGCACTGCTAAGCACAAGTACCATGCAAAGCATGAATGCTATTAAACGTTTCTTTGTATTACTTTTCATGGCGTCCTCCTTCTATTCCTCAATTCTGACTTCATAATTGTTATCAAGTGCTCCGTCTATCAGCTTCAATAATTCAAGGGCACTGCGGAAATGCTGCTCTCGCTGCTCTTCCACCCAAGTAACGCTGCCCTGCCAGGTACCGTTCTGCTGATCCATGATTTTTATTAAAAAAGTTCTTGTATTTTTTTGCTTTTTATTCATGTCAGTTTTCATCTGCCCTTCCTAATTATTTAGACTTTTTTATCTTATATAGGTATTGTATCTGACAAAGCATTACGTGAATCATTACCAATAACGAAAAATATTAACTTTTTTAAGTTATAACAAGAAATAGTCATGTTTTTGTAATAATATAATGATTTGATATCAGGGCCAAAATGTCAGAAAGCCGATGCAAGCTTGCTTGCAAGAGGATTTTTGACCTCTTGATCCGCCAAAAACATGAGTAAGTAGCCATTTTTCAAAGAAAAATGAGCGGATTACGAATGTTTTTGAGGATTGCGAGAGTGCAAAGCACGTAGCAATCTGGTATCAAAGGGGTCAAAATACCTTTGAACCCCAACATCATGATTTGTAGGAGTGCGTAATATTTGTGTCTGACTCTACTATATGTATTGGGATATTAGAATAGAAGTAAAAGTGGGGAATAATGTGATGGAAGTGCAAAAAGTATAGCTTGCGGGGAGCGCATAGAAAAGGAGCAATCTGGTTATAGCGGTGAGGGAGAGGGATTTTCCGGACAAAAAGATCCCGTGACTGATATTGGGGAGATGCGCTGCATCTTAGACGGTGATCAGTCACGGGATGGGGGGAAGGATTATTTAGTTTTTATTCAATGCCTAATTCTTTTAATAGTTTCTTTTGGTATTCGATGTCTTCGGTAGCGCGTTCAAGGTCGCTGTAGCGTTTGGCTTTTAGGAGATATTTGGTTAATTGGTTTAATTCTGCTATTATTTCAGCTCTACCTTCCTCTCTGGCATCTTCCTTCAAGGTTTTCTCATATAAGTCTTTATCATATGTCGTTAAGATCATATTTGTTACCTCCGTTTGGCATAACGTAGATAATTTACTTAGTATCATTCGATTCAATGCCAAATTCTTTTAATAGTTTCTTTTGATATTCGATATCTTCGGTAGCACGTTCGAGGTCATTGTAGCGCTTGGATTTTAAGAGATATTTGTTTAGCTGATTTAGATATTCCATACCTTCTTCTCTGCCTTCCACTCTGCCTCTAGCGCGTCCTTCCATAAGCCCTTCTTCTCTACCTTCCTCTCTGGCATTTTCCTTCAAGGTTTTCTCATATAAGTCTTTGTCATATGTCGTCAGGATCATATTCGTCACCTCCGCTCGATGTTTCTTGAGAAAATCTGCCAACACGTCCTGATTAATACAGGTATCAATTGCCTTTTCTAATGCATCTTCCACAGAAGGTTCCGATTGTATATATTCCCTGACACATTGGACGAATATGGAATATTCTTCAAGCCTTCTGCAGTGCTTCATCAGCTCCTGATTGTGACCATAGTTGATGTTCAACATGGTTGCGATGCATTCCAGGCAAGGTGCTTCGTTATCTGTATTTTCAAAGCGGTCTGAAAGCCTTAACTCCATGGAATCTGGCTGGTTTTTTGTACCATTGTAAAAGACAATATATTTCGGCTTTGGAAGCCGGACTCTTTTTTCATGGTAGATCATCAGATTATTATCTGCAACATACCCTTCATATAACCGGGAGAAATAAAAGACTCCGCGAAGTGGCATGTTTGGGTTAAAAGTGCTTTGATGTTCATACAGATTCATGGTTCCGCCAACCAAAAAGGATACATCATTTTTCATGGACAGATAAAGGACATCTTCCAATGTATTTACTTCCAGGTCATCAGGGTTCTGATAGTCCGTGTGGTTGATCGCATTATAAAGCTGCAGCAGATCTTCTTTGTTATTAAAGATCATTCTCCATAACCGGTCTTTATACTGCCGGTTGTGGGGGTGTTTGCTATGGCGAGATTTCTTCTTTTGTTTTTCCATTGTTTACCTCCATTATAATAGAAAACAGTTCATAAGTAAATTCGCCATATCTCATGTTTCATGTAGATATATAATTTTTTCTACAATCAAAGAATTCATATATGATATATGATTCGATTTTCTACATACGCCTATTCAAATGGTACTGGAGTCTTTTGTGAAAAGCAATTAAGAAAGAATAAAATTTTCTATAGAATAAAAAAGAAAAATTTCATGCCGGATGACAGGAAAAGATGAATTGCATCTTAGTTTGTGATCGGACATGGGATTTATGTTTTGGGATTATTCAATGCCTAATTCTTTTAATAGTTTCTTTTGGTATTCGATGTCTTCGGTAGCACGTTCGAGGTCGCTGTAATATCGAAACAAGTTCTTTTTGACCTTTTAGCCTTACATTCCGAAATAATTTTGTACTCTTCATTCTGTATTCCTCTTTTTATTTTTGTTATGTTGTCATTTATTCTTTACGCACAAATCAGAGTATCCGGTCAGAATACAGTCAATAAAATGCAAAATCACCATTTTTATTTTATTCTGGCGTACAAAAAAGTCAAATCATTTTGTTTGTTGCACACAAACAGAAACCTGAAAGGTGTAAAAATCTCTTGCAAGTATATCGCAGTAAAATGATGGTAAATTCAATTATACCGGGAAAGAAGAACCAACCTGGTCGAAGTAGGATTTGGGCGGTAACTTCCACTTTGAGTATTTCAGCAAAAGCTGTATAATGAAATACAAAGAGGGACATACACGGGTGGGTTGACCCTCGAAAAAAATAATGAGATAAAGGAAATATGAAAATGAATCAAAAACCAATCATCGAAATAACTGTAAATGAGAATGCTGTGATACACTTTGAATTATGGCCGGAAATTGCACCGATTGCCTGCGCAAGTGTTATGCGACTCGCAGAGAAGAGAATATTTGACGGAAGAGCCATTGAACGTTTGGAACCGGGATTTGTCCTTCAGCCACTGTTTTTTGATGGTGTTGATCCACAAATCGATATCATGATCAAACCGGAATTTAAAACCAATCCTGAAAATGCCAAAATTACTTTTCATCGGGGGATTGTTGCCATGGCAGGAGATCCAGAGAACAGTTCCGGCAGCCAGTACTATATCACCCTTGCTGCCTCCGAGAGATTGAATGGTAATTTCACCGTAATCGGAAAAGTGATCGATGGCTGGGATGAGATTGAACGACTGGAACATGTAGAAGTAGAAGAAGCCATTGAACCGCAGTCAGGATTTGTCTATCACAGACCGGTAAAAACAGAGATGATCACGAAAGTCAGACTCATAAAATGAAATATTAAATCATTCAACGGAGAAAATGTGCTATACTGAAATCAGCATGTATTGAAAAATACAACAAAATCCAAGGAGGAAACCAAAATGGGGCAAAAAGGATTCGGGACTTTGGAATTGTACCCGGAAGAGTAAAAACAGGAGAAAGGAATGCAATTACGGACGTGCCTGGTATACGGGTAGGGCATTGTACGGTGAAGACAGAAGAAAATCATACTGGTGTAACCGTGATCGTTCCTGGACCGGACAATGCATTTGCCAAGCACTATACGGCAGCTGCATACATTCATAATGGATTCGGAAAAAGTGCCGGTGTTGTGCAGGTTGAGGAGCTGGGGACCCTCGAGACACCGATTGCTCTTACCAATACGTTAAATGTCGGAAAGGTTTTGGATGCAATGGTTGAGATCGTGATTGAACAGTGCCGGAAGGATGGAATAGAACCTCAGAGTATCAATCCGGTCGTAGGCGAGTGCAATGACTGTCGGATCAATCATATCCAGAAACGTGCAATTGGTGAAAAAGAAGTGCGCGAGGCTTTTGCATTAGCATCGGAAGAATTCGAAGAAGGTGATGTAGGTGCCGGTGCCGGTACGACCTGCTATGGCATGAAGGGTGGAATCGGTTCTGCATCCCGCGTGATCACGATTGGAGAAAAAGAATACACCATCGGTGTTCTGGTTCAGTCAAACTTTGGTGCAACGAAAGATTTTGTACTGAATGGCGAAGCTGTTGGTCCTAAAATTCTGGAATGGAAACAGGAAAAGAGTGATATGGCTGCATCTGAAGAAGATAAAGGTTCTATTATGAGTATTCTGGCTACAGACCTTCCATTGACAAGTCGTCAGCTCAAACGGATTCTGAAAAGAACCGGTGTTGGTATCGCACGAACCGGTGGTTATACAGGTCATGGCAGTGGGGAGATTATGATTGGATTTACGACTGCAAACAGAATCCCATCCGGCTATGAGGAGGAACTTGTGCAGATATCAGCAATTCCGGAAAACATAATCGACCGTGCTTTCCTTGCTGCGGCAGAAGCAGAGCAGGAGGCAATCTTGAATTCCATGACTGCCGCAAATCAGACACGTGGAATAGCAGGCGAACTGTATTACAGCCTTGCGGAATATCTTGAGGATAGAGAAAACTAAAGACTGGACAAAAGAATAAGTGCAATTAAAAAGAAAGGGGCTGTGAAATAAGTCCCTAAAAGAAATAGGACCATTCGTTCATGCGAAAGGTCCTATTTTTGTGGTAAAATTAACTTGCGATGAAAACTTTACACAATAATTATTGTAATTCAAAACAAGGATATTTCTTTTCTTATTATCTGTTACTTTTCTGCTATCTCAATCACTTATAAAAAGTTGCTCTACAATTCTCCATAACCGGTCTTTATACTGCCGGTTGTGGGGGTGTTTGCTATGGCGAGATTTCTTCTTTTGTTTTTCCATTGTTTACCTCCATTATAATAGAAAACAGTTCATAAGTAAATTCGCCATATCTCATGTTTCATGTAGATATATAATTTTTTCTACAATCAAAGAATTCATATATCATATATGATTCGATTTTCTACATACACCTATTCAAATGGTACTGGAGTTTTTTATGAAAAGCAATTAAGAAAGAATAAAATTTTAAGATAATTAAAAGGCACCCTCCGATCATATTCCGTGATCAGACAATGCCTGTATAATTCTTATTCATTCATGTAATGATATCTCACACAATGCCATTCCTTTAAACGAATGCATTGCTGAGAATTTTAAGCAGTTCAAGTACGCTTACAAACTGTTGTGTAGAGTTACCTTCAATCCAGCGGACGATGCCCTGCCAGGATGAATTCTGGCGGTATCTGACATTGAGAAAGAAAGTTCCTTTTTGTCCACGATTCTCGATGAAATCTTCCGGTGCCTGTACTTTATCAAGCCGGTCAACACCTGAAAACTGGGTTGAAGTGAAAGAACGTGCGCTGGTGGATGCCTGTGGAAATTCGAGTTTGTCGAAGAAATCATCAGCTAATTCGATCAACTGAAGGATATTGGTGAATTTCCAGGGTTCTTTGCTGTAGCAGTGATAAATCCGACCGGACAGCTCTCCATCATCAATATTATCAATACACATGTTAATAAAGTTTGGTGCATACCAACTGATTTGATAGCTCTGTTCCATAAATTATCTCCATTTCTGCCCTGCTGCGAAGATAACATGATTGCAGCTTACCAGGTTTTATTCTCAGTATTGAACTGAATCGGTGAATCTTGCCGGTCTACTTCGGCTACAGAGGACACGAAGTAGTCCAGGTACTGCTTCCAGCTTTTATGCTCTCTGGAGAAGTATCTCTGGATTCTGTCGAAAATCATGCTGCAGTTTTCTTTATTCGTACCAACGAGAAGTATCAGAAACTGTGATGGACTGTATTTGGTAAAGGAGTCTCCTTTACGCAGACACTGCTGGATCGTATTCTGAAGCTCACCTGAAAGAACTTCAAGCTTGTCCGGCTTGTCCATCGGCATTCCTTTTCCGTTGGTGATGCTACATAACATTAAGTATACGGACTGTCCGTTCCTCTCAATGATTCGGGAAACGAGACGGTAACTGTCACGGAAACTTGGCAGGCTGCAGTAAAAAGCACCGCCGCGTATATCGTCCTCTTTCAGACGTTCCTTGATGTCGCCGAGTTCCTGTGGTTTGTAGTTAAGGCGGCTGCTCATCTGCTCGAACTGCTGCATCATATGTTCAGAAGGGCGGATTCCAAGCTCTTCGAAAAATAATTTGGCAGTGTTCTCATATTCCTGCACAACATCCTTATAGCGGTTCAATGCCATATAGCAGTCGATGCGGACGGATTGCCACTCATCGAACGGATATAACTGGCATGCCGGCTCACAGAAACGAAGTGTCTCTTCATAATCTCCGCGTTCGATCAGAAGCTTACAGAGCTCCTGAAGGGATTCAGAATAAATATTCTTATATTGGACGCTTTCAACAAGGACCCATTCATCTCCCGAAAGCTCCGGAAGAAATTCCCCACGGTACATCAGACAGATCTTCTTAAGAAGTGCCAGCTTTTTTACCTTATCGGTACACGTCTGCACGTCTTTTGACAGAACCTTAAACTGATGTGCATCAACTTCGGTCAGCATCGGAGCATCCCATCGGTAAATACCTTTTTTGATGTTGATATAATCATGACTCGGAAGTCCGGCATCTACGATGATCTTTTTAAGACGGTGTGCGGTTACACGAAGGTTGTTGGCAGCATCGGCAAGTTCTTCTCTTCCGTACAGTTCATCAAGAAGCTTATCTCTGGAGATACCGGTATCGCCATGGTAGAGTAATATCTGCAACAATTTCATTGCTTTTGTCGTTGTGTTGCGTCCGAATGATACGGGAATCTCTCCGTAGCTTGCTGAGAATCCTCCGAATAAACGAACCTTTAAGACAGGTAAATGATCACTCATAAATTAACCCCCAATTTTACTATTGTGATGGTTTATAACTGATTTCTATTGTAATGGTCTTTGATTTCTTTGTCAAATAAATTAAAGCAGTTTAGACCAAATAACTTCTTTTAATGTTCTGATTATGCTATAATTTTTCTAGTTGAGTTTTTGGGACTGTTTCACTGTGGAAAAGAAAGGAGGAATTCTGTGCGGCAGAACGGTTTATATGAACAAAAAAGACGCTGGCAGAGGATTTTTCTTTTCTTTTTTCTGCTATTTCTGACAGGTGTACTGATACCTGGCGGATGTGCATCAGGGGGAAAAAAAAGCCAGTCCGGGAAAAAGGGGGATCCGAGAGATCCGTCGGCGCAGGTGCTTCAGACGGAGGCTTCCGGTGAAGTGACATATGGAAATGACCTGGTTGTACTGGATGCATCCCATACGGCAGATGGCTATGTGATGATCTGTTATAATGGAAGTAATGAAAAAGTCAAGCTCCAGGTGACATCCCCGGATGGCACAGAGTATACCTATCCGGTTACGGTTGTTGGTGATTATGCGGTTTATCCGCTTCCGGGCGGGAATGGTTCTTATAAGGTAACACTTCTGGAGAGTGTGTCTGTAGAGGACAATCTGTATGCGGTAAGCTTTACCCAGGATCTGGACGTACAGATCACAGATGAATTTGCCCCGTTTCTGCATCCGAATTATTATGTGAATTTCACGGCAGATTCCAAGTGTGTAAAAAAGGGTGAGAGTCTTGCAGGAAAGGACTGCTATTCTGATCTGGATGTGGTAACGCAGATTTATAATTTTGTAATTAAAAATATTTCCTATGATAAAAAGAAAGCGGAGAATGTTCCGTATGGGTACACACCGGATCCGGATGAGACACTGGATACCGGGAAAGGAATCTGTTTTGATTATGCGGCGTTGATGTCGGCAATGCTCCGGTCGCAGCGGATTCCGACGAAGCTGGAGGTTGGCTATTCCGGTGATGTGTATCATGCATGGATCAGCTGTTATGTTGATGAGATCGGCTGGGTGGATAACATCATTGAATTTGACGGAAAGAACTGGTCGATCATGGATCCGACACTTGCTGCAAACAACAGTGCTTCGGATGTGAAGAAGTATGTGGGAAATGGAAAGAATTATGTCACAAAGTATACCTATTAGATAAAAGGAAGCCGGATAAGAAGAATGTGGCAGGAATGTGAAAAGGAGGATGGCATATATGGAAAAGCGGACACAGCAGAGGAAGCTTACGAATCTGGAAATTGCTTCGTTCTGCAGTGAAATGGCAATGATCCTGAAGTCCGGGATTTCTTCCCTGGAGGGAGTTGATCTTCTCCGGGAGGATGCGCAGACGAAGGCAGAAAAAGAGCTGTTGGATGAGATTTATCAGTCAGTGATGGATACGGGCAGGCTGGATCAGGCGCTGGAAGAGACGAAAGTATTTCCGGAGTATCTGATCCGTATGACGCAGATCGGAGAAGAGACAGGAACTTTAGATGAAGTAATGGAATCTCTGGCGGAGCATTATGACCGAGAGGAAGCAATCAGGAGAAGTGTCCGGAGTGCCATCTCCTACCCTCTTCTGATGATCGGAATGATGCTGGTGATCATTATTATTTTGATGACAAAGGTTATGCCGGTATTTGATCAGGTGTTCCGCCAGTTTGGTCAGGAAATGACCGGATTTTCAAGAGGGATCCTGCTTGCAGGCAATGCTCTTTCCAGATATTCGGCGGTGTTTGCGGTACTTTTGGCGGTGATCGTCTGTGCGGGTATTTATTTTACAAAGACAGAGAGCGGCAGAAAGAAACTCTATCACATCGGATCCGGGTTTGCATTTTCAAGGGAGCTGAAGGATAAGCTGTCGGCATGCCGGTTTGCCGGAGGAATGTCACTGGCACTGAAAAGCGGACTGACGCCGGAACAGGGAATGGAATTTTCAGAGAACCTGATCGAGGATGATGATTTCCGGAAGAAAGTAGCAGAATGCAAAGCGGATATGGAAAATGGAACGGATATCGCAGAGGCACTGGTGAAAGCCGGAATCTTCACAGGTGTTTATGCGCGGATGACATCCATTGCCGGGAAAGCCGGAATGATGGATGAGATGATGGGAAGGATTGCCGATGAGTGTGAGGAGGAAGTGGATGAAAAGATTTCTTCTATGATCGCAGTTCTGGAACCGACGCTGGTGATCATCCTGTCGGTGATCGTCGGAACGATCCTTCTGTCGGTTATGCTTCCGCTTCTTGGAATTATGTCAGGACTTTAGGAGGCGTATGCTATGTGGAGAAAAGAACGGGAACGGTTTTATCACGGAAAACGGCAGCACCCACTTCGTAATTTCTGTCTGTCCCTTCTGCTGTTTGTATGTATCTGCAGTGCTTTTTTCAGTGGATTTGAAAGGCTTTCGGACACGACAAGACGCAGGCAGAAGGAAAGTCTGGAAAATGCACTCTGGCGTGGTGTGACGCAGTACTATGCGCTGGAAGGACACTATCCGGAGACGCTTGATGATCTGACGGAAAACTGTGGGATCCAGTATGACAAGAAGCAGTTTTTTATTGATTATCAGATTGCCGGTGCCAATATTCTTCCGGACATTACGGTGATCGAACGATAGGAGGAAATGGACATGAAGCGTAGAAATGAAAAAAAGCATGTGATTGATTTTCTTTTTCCTCTTGCAGTCTTTTTCGTGCTGGCGGCATCATCGGTCGCCATTGTGGTTCTTGCATCGGGATTTTACAGCCGGCAGGTGAAGGCCTCGTCGGATTCCTATTCGGGACGGACGGCACTTGCCTATGCGACGGAGAAAATGCACCAGAATGATGAAAATGGTGCGATAGCAGACGGAACTTTCGATGGGGAAAATGCTCTCGTGATCCGGCAGCGTTATGATGAGAAGGATTATGTGACATATCTGTATGCGTATGATGGATATTTAAGAGAGCTTTTTATCCGGGATGGAACGGAAGCAAAAGCATCCGATGGACGGAAGATCCTGGCAACAAAGGACTTCGAGGCTAAGGAAACTTCAGATGGGATTTTTCATCTGTATTGTGAAAATGAAGACGGGAAAAAGACAGATACATTTGTCAGTGTGAAGAGCGCTGCAAGATAGATTGGAGAAGATTTATGGAACGGACACCGGCAAAGCGTTCCAGCCTGTTTTTGCTGGAACTGATGATTGCAATTTTATTTTTCTGCCTTGCTTCTGCGGTGTGTGTGCAGATTTTTGTGAAGGCGCACACAACCAGCCGCGAGACACAGGAACTGAATACGGCGCTTGAGAAGGTTTCCGGGTATACAGAGCTTTTTCTTGCGGATGCGCTGACGGAGGACACGGAGGTCTTCTATGACGCAGACTGGAAGGAATGCAGTAAGGATGAGGCTTCGTATGAGATCGTGATCCGGGTGGAGCCGGATGGAAAGCTTTTGCATGGAACATTTACGGTGCAGCGCCTGTCCGGAGAACAGCCGGAAGAAATCTATTCGGTGGAAACAGACCGGATGACAGGCACGGAAAGGGAGTGACAGGATGAAGAGAAAGAAAAGGGGATCATACCCGGGGATTCAGATCGGAACGTCGTACCTGCTTGTGATCTTTGTAATCCTGTGTCTGGTGACATTTGCCACACTCTCACTGTCAAGTGCAAAAAGGGATCAGAGTTATAGTCAGCAACTTGCCGGCCGGGAAACGGCGTATTGTGAGGCAAATGCAAAAGCGGCGCAGATCATGGCACAGATCGATGATGCATTTGCAAAAGAGGATCCTGTATTTGCGATTCGGCAGATTGAGGGCGTGACAGCTGAGGAAGATGGAGCAAATCTGGATATTTCCTATGTGGTTCCGGTCACGGACAGTCAGAATCTGGAAGTCGAGATCCTGGCAGATCCGGTAAAGGGAACGCAGAAGGTTGTAAAATGGAAAGAGTCAGCATCTGAGAAATGGGAAGAAAAGTCAACACTTCCGGTCCTTGGAAGTGACTGACGCGAAAGGAGTTTGAGCTATGGATATCATTGTACTGCTTCAGCAGGCAGTTTTAAATCATGCATCGGATATATTTGTTGTAGCAGGTCTTCCGGTTTCTTATCGGGCAAATGGAAGAATCTGCAGGGAGAAGGAAGAAAAGCTGATGCCGCCGCAGACGAAAGAATGCGTTGAGGAATTATATAAGCTGGCAGGAGGACGGGACATCCGGGTTCTTGAAGAAAAAGGAGATGATGATTTTTCTTTTGCTGTTCCGGGACTTTCGAGATTCCGTGTCAGTGCGTACAAACAGAGGGGGGCGCTCTCAGCCGTTATCCGTGTGATCACATTTGAACTGCCGGAGCCGAATGAGATCGGGATTCCGGACCCTGTGATGAGCTTTTATAATCTGTCAAAAGGACTGGTGCTTGTGACGGGCCCGGCGGGAAGTGGAAAATCTACTACGCTTGCCTGTCTGGTGGATAAGATCAATCATTCAATGGAAAAGCATATCATTACGCTGGAAGATCCGATCGAGTATCTGCACCGGCATGATAAAAGTATTGTAAGCCAGAGGGAGATCAACGTGGATACGGAAAGCTACGTCAATGCGCTACGTGCTTCGCTCCGGCAGAGCCCGGATGTGATCCTGCTTGGTGAAATGCGTGATTATGAGACGATCGATGTGGCAATGACAGCAGCGGAAACCGGGCATCTGGTATTTTCTACCCTGCATACGATCGGAGCAGCAAATACGGTTGACCGTATCATTGATGTATTTCCGGCAAACCAGCAGAGGCAGATTGCAGTTCAACTGTCCATGGTATTGCAGGCTGTAATTTCACAGCAGCTTGTGCCGACAGTGGATGGAAAACAGGTCCCGGTATTTGAGATCATGACGATCACTCCGGCGATCCGCAATATGATCCGCGACAATAAGGTTCCGCAGATTGATGGGATCGTGTATTCATCTAATAAAGAAGAAATGCATTCGATGGATTTTGACCTTCTGAATCTGTATAAAGATGGGAGAATCACGGCGGAGACAGCTCTCTCCTATGCATCAAATCCGGAAATGCTGAAGAAAAAGCTATAGAAAAACATAACAGGAAGGGGCTGCGGTGAAGCAGTCTCTTCCTGTTTATCGTCAGTGTTTTAAGATTTAGCCAAGGGCTGCAATTGCTTCGATCACGATATCATACTGTTTTTTGACATCGGCGATCAAACCGTCAAGGTTGTCGTATTCCTGGCTGCGGAGCTTTTCAGTCAGAGCACTGCTGACATTGTAAAGTGCAGTAAATCCAAGGTTTACGGCAACACCTTTTAAGGTATGCATTGCACGAAATGCGGTTTCGTAGTCCTTTTTAACCCAGGATTCTTCAAATAAAGCCATATTGTTGTCTTGCGGAAATTTGAGGACAAATTTGCGTACCATATTTTCATTCATAAACCGGTGAAGAATATCATTATAATCGCCACCAATTTTTACATAACATTCTTGAAGTGTCATTGTCTACAGTCCTTTCTGAACTTTTTTATCTTTGTGAAATTCGTATATTTTTGCCCCCCAACATTTTAACAAGATTGTAGCATGACGCGTTACACTTTACAAGATATTTCGTATTATGCATTGCCATGGTAATGAAAAAGGCTTATTTATTCGAAGAAATTGCATCATTTAACTGATCGTACCATTCTTTAGTCTGTGCTTCGTTGCTGCTGTTCAGAAAAATGGTGGTATCTGTTGTCTTTATCTGAAGAACCGGAGGATGTTCAATCCAGATATACATCTGGCAATGTCCGGTTTTGCTGCCACGGAAATTACCGAGAAGTTTGCTGTTATCTTCGGAGCCATCAGACCGGTAGAATTTTTCATCCGGCAGATTGTCCAGAAGAGTTACTGATTCCACATCGGCAAGAGCAAAGGTTGCTGTTTTGTAGCCGGATGTAATAGAATACTGGGCAGCATTTTCCGTCAGGCGGATCGGTGTAAAATCGATCCGGATACAGAGGATACACATCCAGAGGAGAAGAAGCCCGGTGCCGACGAGCATTCCTCCGGTGACATATTTCGCAGAAGGGTGTCCGTAGTTTAGAGAATAATTCATGCTGTTCACACGGTCCTGTACAAAATACCGTTTGTCATTTGGATTGTTGTACCAGCCTTTTCGCCAGTAATAGTCATCATCAATATAAAATGGTGTGCTGTCCTGGGAGAGAATCCGCTCTTTTTCCTTACGCAGCCAGAAAAACATGATCAATATGATGGCAGCCGGTATCAGTTCGAGGAAAATGTAGATGCCCATTCCAACTCCGCCAATCCAGTTGCTGGATGCAATATCCCGGATGATCCCGAGATAGGCGCCGGTATTGCAAATGTTGGAGCCAAAAAGGAATATGGTGTATAAACGCTTTTCCAGTGCATTGATCTGCAGGTTGATCTGTGAATTTTCACTGTAAATTTTGTTTGGCATATGGGCGAATAAATAGCCGGTACCCATGTAAGCTGCCGCGACAAGAATTGTGCAGAGAAGCATGACTCTTCCATCACTTTCGGTCAGTAGATAAGTACGGACCTGCGGGAAAAACAGAGGGATCAGAATCACTGCAGCCGGGATCAGATGAAGCTTTGCCGGCAGTATCTTTTTCGCAATTTGTGAGGAAGTGCGGGTATCCACTGCAGCGGACACATCTGCATTTGCTGAGCTGATCCATCCATTTTTCTGCTTAATGTCGTATACTTTCTGATGATAATGATAGACACGGAGGATGGTAAGAAGGCAGAATTCTACCAACCACAGTGTCCATACGGTAATAAAAATAGAAAAGTAAGTAAAGCAAAGCAGGCATACAGCAATTCCTGCAAGCATGTTCCACAAATAAAACTGGCGGTTGCGCTTTTTATAAAGCTGGAGAAGCTCTTTTACGTTGGGATGTTCAAGCTCAGATTTAGGAATATGGACTCCCATCAGCATTCCTTCCCGGTATTTTGCAATATTTCCATAGACTCCGGCAAAGATGCCGACCATGGAAATGTCTGTAATTAAAAATATAATCAGCATCATCATTTCGCTGTTACCTCCATTTCGTTAAATGCTCTCTGGCAGAGTTCCAGGAAGTCGGTCAAAGTCATGCCGTGGAACTTTGCTTCTGCGCTTAAAAGTTCCAGTTCATCTGTCAGCTTTTCGTCAAAGCGGTTATCTTGTGGAGCAGAGGAAGTGGGATAACAGATGGTTGTTCCCTTACGGCGGTCTGTCTCGAGAAAGCCTTCTGTTTTCAAAAGCTGGTAAGCTTTGCTGACGGTCATGGTGTTGATACCGAGATCGGTTGCCATCTGGCGGACGGTCGGAAGCGATTCCCCCAGCTCAAATTCCCCTCGCCCGATTCCTTTGACAATCTCGTTGCGCAGCTGAAGGTAGATCGGGACTTCGGACTGCATGTTGATCTTGATGATCATATATCGGCATCTCCTTTCTGTGAGATTTGATTGTATTATACCACATAATACAAATAATACAATAGGAGGATAAAAAAACAGGAAAATGATGTACACGCTTTCAAGGTGCAAATAAATCTTAGAATTTGCTCCTATGAAAGCGCGTATGTCAGTTTCCTGATTTTTTACAGCCTGGTAATTTTGCAAGCTGAGTGAGTTAAAAGGATTGGCTGTTTGTATGGGAATTAATAAAATTCTGCATATAAACGCGGATATTTTCCATCTGTTCTTTTGTAACCGGATTGCTATATGGAATCCTGTCAATAATGCGGTTTAAGTAGTCATTTTCCGCTATAATATCAAAGCTTTCTTTGAAGTTAATGTCAAAGAAATAGACGATATAAGATACCCAGTAATCCATCTGTGTGACGCGGTCTGCGGAAAGGATACATTTATTTTCAAACACTGTTTCGTATACCTTTTGGGTTATATTCTGCGTACCGAGTTCTTCTTCAGAAACGTTAATAAAAGTGTTTGTGGAGTCTACGAGCTTTACCCGGCAGTTGTCCAGCTTGTCCTCATCACGGATCAGCTTTGCGTGTAAAAGTGTCTGCGGATCTGAAATCTCAGGGAGTTCATAATCGCTGTGATGGGCGATTGCAGTGTAAATGATGGAGTCCCATTTGTCATCCGGAAGAAAGCGGCGGATCATGCCTTCATCAAAAAGCACCTTTACACCGTAAGCAGCGTGATCCATTGTGCCAGGCTCAAAGCTGTCGTAGCGCTTTAACTGCTCAAAACGCCCGATGTCGTGAAGGAGTGCAATCAGCCTTGCAAGGTCGGTGTCTTCGGCTGAAAGATGCATCCTTCCGGCAAGCTCTTCTGCCTGTTTTACAACGCCGTAGGTGTGGATGATTTTTAATTTTATGCGGTCATTTTCGCGGTCGTATCCGTTAAGGTAAGATTCAAATTCTTGTTGTGCGAGTTGGTAGTACATGAAGTTAAACCTCCTGGAAATATATGGTTAGTGATTAAAAGATTTATGAATATGATAACACAAATTTTATTATTTTTTAATTGCTTCTGCCAAGAGAAACCAGTATTATTTGAAATAAGGCGAATGTAGAAAATCAAATCATATGATGCCTGTATCAGGCAGAATGTGTTGACGGATTTTTTGAAGAAACATCGAGCGGAGGTGTTGGAAATGATTTTGACAACATATAATAAAAAATTGCATGAGAAGACGTTGAGAAGAGAAGGGCGTGATGAAGGGATACAAAATATCAATCGACTGAACGGATATCTGTTAGCAGATAAAAGATACAGTGATTTAGAACGCTCAACAAAAGATACCGAGTATCAGGAAAAACTCCTGAAAGAATATGGAATAGAGTAAAATAAGAATCCCGTGTCAGATGTCAGGAGAAACTGTAAGTTACTTTCTCCTGCGCCGGACACGGGAATTTTCTTTTTTATAATTGCGGATTTCTTCTGCAATCTGTGTATAGTCCCGCTCAAAAAGCTCCTTTTATTTATGAATGAAAAATAGATTCTACTTTTTTCTGGTAGTCGTATAATTTGTCAATGTAGACATGAATGATTGTCTGACAGCAATTTGTAACGATCGTACCATCGTAATCATGTGCCAGTGAATTTTTAAAGGATTCAAATCTTTTTGTAAATTTCTCGTCCATATTTTCTTATATCCTCCAATAATAACTGATTTCCACATTCATCAAGATTGACAAGGTCTATTGTGTATAAAGTGGGTAAATTATCAAGCTCTTCCCGTAGATTTTCTGTATCTGGAATACCGGATACGGCGATGTCAATATCACTTCGTTCTGTCGCAGTTCCTTTGGCACGGGAACCAAAAAGAATAACGGTAGAAGCAGAATATTTTTTTGCCAGATTTATAATTTCTTCTAAAATACTATTGATTGTCATAAAAATACCCCTCTATTCAGATATCCTAATAAATTCATAAGCGATCCGCGGAGTCCCGTCACTGACGTAAATAATCCCACATTCTTTAAATCCATTCTGCTTAAAGCAAGCCTGCATTGGTTGATTATCCTTGTGGGTATCTACACGCAGATGTGAGATCTGTGTCTTGCAAAAATCAAAGCAAGCCCGTGCAATCCCTTTGGTTGTTCCGTCAGATGCAAGGCGGTGAACGGTTCCGTATGGAGTCTCGGAACGCCAGCTTCCATTTTCAATGAGTTGATAGTTCGGCTCGTCTCCGATGATAAGTGTAAAAGTGGCAACGACCTTATCATTTTCTACGCAGACATAACTGTTACCATTCTGGATATCCGGTTCGAGATCTTCGAGAGCCGGATAATTTGCATTCCATTGTGTCGGGTTTCCGGTTGCGTGCATGAACTGGCGTGCGGTGTCAAAAATATTTAAAATCGTGTCTACATCTTCTGGAAGTGTTTTTCTGATTAACATAGTGTTTCGTTACCTTTATCTGTTTTTTGCTGTATATGAAGTATAACATTTGAAATAAAAAAAGAAAAGGTGGAGAAGAAAACTGAAAGATAGAATCCCTTGCCATTCCCCCACCGCAATGATAAAATCTAAGAAACAGTGGTGCGAAAAGGAGTTGAGAAGACGATGCCAAAAGTATTCAATACAACAGCAGTATGCATACCGGAAGAACATTATATGGTCGATATATCCGGACGGCTGGAGGAGATCAAAAGCCTCGTAGATGCCGGCAAATATTTTACGATCAATCGTGCGCGGCAATATGGAAAGACAACAACACTTCGTGCATTGTATCGCTATCTGCAAAAAGAATATTATGTTGTCCTTTTGGATTTTCAGACTTTTGACAATGATAAATTTGAAAATGGAAATGTTTTTTCGGCAGCATTTATCAATTCATTTTTGCGGTCGTTAAAAAGAAATACTCTTTCAACAGAACTGGAAGATGCGATAAAAAATATTTTGCATAGTACGGATTATACAGATAAGTATTTTTCCTTAAAAGAGCTGTTTGAACAGTTGAGTGATCTCTGTGCGGCAGCCGAAAAAAAGATTGTACTGATGATTGATGAGGTTGACAGTGCATCGAATAATCAGGTGTTTCTGGATTTTCTTGCTCAGCTTCGTGCTCAGTATATTGAAAGAGATATACAGCCGACATTTCGAGCTGTTATTTTGGCGGGTGTATATGACGTAAAGAATTTAAGGCGGAAAATCCGTCCGGATGAAGTTCATAAATATAACAGTCCGTGGAATATCGCAGCGGATTTTAAAGTGGATATGAGCTTTTCAAGAGAAGAAATTGCAGGAATGCTCGATGAGTATGAAAAAGATTATCATACAGGAATGGATGTGGAATTACTTGCCGGACTGATCAGAGAGTATACATCCGGATATCCATTCCTGGTGTCTAGGATATGTCAGCTTCTGGATGAGGAAATCAGTGTGAAGAAGGAGTATGGCGGTAAGAAAAGTGCGTGGACGAAGAAGGGATTTTTGGAAGCGGTAAGGATTTTGCTTTCAGAAAAAAATATGCTGTTTGAGTCGTTGCGTGAAAAACTGGAAAGCTATCCGGAATTGAATAGTATGCTCTATTCACTTCTATTTACGGGAAAAGCGATTGTGTATAATTATTATGAGACATCAATCAATATTGCGACCATGTTTGGCTTTGTGAAAAATGAAAATGGAGTGCTTGCAGTTTCCAATCGTATTTTTGAGACGTGGTTATATAATCTGTATTTGTCATCTGCGGAGATGCAGAAAAAGGAAATCTATGCGGCATCGTTGATTGACAAGAATCAGTTTATCACAAATGGTTATTTGAATATGAGATTGGTCCTTGAAAAATTTGTGTAGCATTTTCATGATTTATATGGCGACAGTGACGAGACATTTCTTGAAGATGAAGGTAGAAAATATTTTCTTTTGTATTTAAGACCGATTATCAATGGAACAGGCAATTATTATATAGAGACTCAAACCAGAGAGCAGAAACGGACAGATATTATTGTAGACTATTTGGGTGAACAGTATATTATAGAAATGAAGATCTGGCATGGAAAGGAATATAATAATCGTGGGGAAAATCAGTTGATAGAATATCTTAATGATTACCATGTGAAGAAAGGATATATGATCAGCTTTAATTTTAACAGGAAAAAAGAAACCGGTATCAAAGAAATTACAATTGACGGAAAGACAATTATAGAAGCAATTGTGTAACAATCAGAATTAAAAATTGCCAGGCAGGATACAGCATGCAAAGGAGGAAAAGGGATTGCTGTACCCCGTCTGGCGTTTTCGTATACGGGAAGCTTGGGGGAATTTCCCATATACGATTTACTGAATTTTATCGAATGTAATGTGGGCACTTGGGGAATGCACCACAATCTTATAATCATTTGGATAATATCTTGTAGAGAATACGAATTCTCCGTCATTTACAAATACTTCAACGGAAGAAGTATCTGCAAGGATTTTTACATTTTCCAGAGTGCCGACTTCGGCGTAGCGAAGGCTTCTGCCTGCGGATACGGAAGTTTTACTTTTGGTTGTGAAATGCATCTGGAACCGTCCATTCTCATAGTCAAGGATCAGTTCATCTGAAAGGACAGCCTGGAAATGATTCTCCTTAATTCCATTTACATTTACTTCATATACCGGGCAGCCACTCTGGGTAAGTTCATTCTGAACATCCTGAAGCTGTTGTTTTTTTGCATCCAGCTCGCGAACCGGTTTCTGGCAGACTTTGCCATCTTTTATGAAGACTTCTCTTGGAAATGTAAAGCAGTGCTGCCATCCGTCTTTGATGGTCGGATTGGTATATTCTTCGCAATCCGGCATTCCCATCCAGCTGATATGGATGCGTCTTCCATCTTCTGCTTCGAAGCTCTGCGGAGCATAATAGTCAAAACCATAATCCCACAGATGATATGGGGATAATTTGTAGGAATCTAAAATGTCGCCGTCCACAAGGAAGTAACCGGACTGGTATACATTTCGGTCAGCCCACTCTTTGCCTTCCAGGCCCTGGACGGAGGAGGAAAGGATTTTGATGCCGTCCGTTTCAAAATAATCCGGGCATTCCCACATATAACCGAAAGGCTTTTCGGATTCTACACGGCTGCGGAAGTGCCAGTTTATTTTATCGGAGGATTCAAAAATCAGTGCCTGACCGACATCATTTTTAGTACGTGCGCCCTGGATCATGTAGTAGGTATCGTCCTTTTTCCAGACCTTCGGATCGCGCACATGGCAGGTCAGGTCAGAAGGATAATCGCTGTTGCGGAGCAGTTCTTTTTTGCTGCCAAAATGAATCCCGTCTTTGGTTGTGACGAGTACGGTATTTGCCTCACGGCCGGTGTTGATATAATCAAAATCTCCATCTTCCAGCTTGACATTTCCGGTGTAGTAAAGATACATTGTACCGTCTTCGAGGAAGGCAGATCCGGAATATACACCGTGGCAGTCAAATGGCTGATCCGGGTAGAGGGATACACCTTTGTATTCCCAGTCGATCAGATTGGTGCTGGTGTAATGACCCCACATTTTCACACCGCCTTCGACGTTAAATGGGGAGTACTGGAAAAATGCGTGGAACACACCATCCATCTGACAAAGACCGTTCGGATCGTTGAGCCAGCCAACCGGAGGCATCAGGTGCAGTTTCTCGCGGAACTGCGCGCCGGATGTCTGTTCTTTTGCTGTCTGGTTCTCTTCCGCTGTATTTACTAAGTTTACAAAATCTCTGGTTAATGCGTTCATATTGATTCACTCCTGGAAATAGTTCCGCAGGCAACGGTCCGGAAAACGTATTGATACGGATATCCGACACCCGCTGCGGGAGACAAATCTGATTATTTGTCATGAGTTATTTTATTTTGTAAGTTTCATAACAGATGATTTACCGGTTACAGTGCCGGGTGCGGCACATTCTACAGAATCATACAGATCTGTATTGGTAAGGATCATCATGGTTGTTGCCGGATGTCCGGCTTCTTTTATTGCATTTAAATCTGCTTCGATCAGCACGTCTCCGGCGTGTACTTTTGCGCCGTCAGATACTTTCTTTGTAAATCCATTTCCATCCATTTTTACAGTGTCGATTCCGACATGGATCAGAAGCTCTGCGCCGCCGTCAGTCAGGATGCATACTGCGTGACCGGTATCAAAAATGCTTACGATTTCGCCATCACAAGGTGCGGTGATGATGCCGTCAGCAGGTTCGATCGCTACGGTTTTTCCAAGGACTTCTGCTGCAAATGTATCGTCTGCGATCTGATCATTTGGAATGATCTTTCCATTTACCGGAGCATTTAACACTTCTTCGGAAGAAGTGGTTTTTGTATTGCCTGAAGCTGTTTTGGTTTCGGAAGCAGCAGATTCTTCGCTGTCTGTTTCCTCTATGGAAGCTGCAACAGTAACAGGAGCTTCTGCGACTGGTTCTTTCTTCTTGTCTTTGTAAAGTGCGAAGGATACTGCAAATGCAACACCGACTGCGATTGCCATCTCAATGACGTACTGAAGTGGCTGGTTCAGGCAGAGCAGGATTCCGAAGATACCGGTTACACCTGTTCCTTTTGCACCGAGGTGAACAAGGGAAGCATAAAGGGCTCCGCATCCTCCACCGATGCATCCGGCGATAAATGGTTTAAAGAATCTTAAGTTTACACCAAAGATTGCAGGTTCTGTAATTCCCATAAATGCACTGAGTGATGATGGAAGTGCAAGGGATTTGATCTTCTGGTCTTTTGATTTTACAGCAACGGCAAGTGCTGCCGCACCCTGTGCCACGTTTGCTGCACTTGCGAGTGGCAGCCAGTAGGTTACACCGTATTTCGCAAGCTGTCCGATATCGATGGCTGTGTACATCTGATGGATACCGGTAACAACGGTCGGTGCATATAAACTACCCATGATCAGACTTCCAAGTCCGAGCGGAAGTGTCAGCATCCACTGGATTGCTCCGAGAATCGCATTTTCAGCCCATACGAAGATCGGTCCGACGATGGAAAGTGTAAGGTATCCGGTTACGAATACGCTGACAAGCGGTGTGACAAAAAGGTCTAAAACTTCCGGTACGATCTTGTGAAGCTTTTTTTCAAGTACGGATAAGATCCATACAGCGATGACAACCGGAATAACGTGTCCCTGATAGCCGACCATGTCAATGTGATACAGTCCGAAGAACACGCTCTGTGTCTGCTGAACACCTTCTGTTGCAACTGTGTAGGCGTTCTGCAGGGACGGATGGATCATGATCATACCGATAACTGCGCCAAGGTAAGGATTTGCGCCAAATGCTTTTGCAGCGGAGAATGCAATCAGGATCTGCAGGAATGTGTAAGCAATGTTACTGAAAAGGGTTGCAAATACATAGATCGAGCTGGTTGTGCTGATGTGTAAGAACCCGTTACTGTTCATGAAATCCAGTGCGTTCATGATTCCCATAAGGAAACCGCTGGCTACGATTGCCGGGATGATCGGTACGAAAATGTCTCCCAGAAGCTTGATGGCTTTCATAAACCAGTTCTGCTTTTCGGCAGCAGCTTCTTTTGCTTCTGCCTTCGTGCTGGCTGTGATGCCTGCGATTGCAATAAATTCATCAAATACTTTGTTGACGGTTCCTGTTCCGAGAATGATCTGGAGCTGTCCGGATGCTTCAAATACACCCTTTACCCCGTCTACATTCTCAAGTGCTGTCTTATCCGCTTTCGAGTTGTCTGCAATGACAAGGCGAAGTCTGGTAGCACAATGGGCAGCAGATACGATGTTCTTACTTCCACCCACATGATTCAGAATTTCCTTTGCGGTTTTTCTGTAATCCATATTCTCTCCTCCTTTAGATACAATGTGTAATCGATTTCATATCTTATGCTTAAATAATATGAAAAAAAATGCCATTTGTAAAGATGGCATTTTTACTGATAATTCATATTGTTTTTTGTGAAAAGTGTTGAAAGAAACTTTCGTTTCCTTAAGAAACTCCGGGAAATCAGGTAAGATTTTCGGAGTCTGAAGGGTCTGCTCCAACAAGACGGAAGCCGAGCTTCATCTCGATCGGGATCTGTTCTCCTCTTTCAATACTGTCAAGAAGTAGCTCTGCGCCGCGGATTCCACTGGTTTTGTAGCCGAAATGGATGGTTGGGATTCCTCCGGTGACGGCTTTTAACATCTGGTTATCTCCGAATCCGGTTACTCGGATGGACGTATTTTCAAGGATATAGCGCATTCTTGCACCTGCATCGGCTGCATTTGTCGGAATCTGCTTTTTTAAGTAGGTCTGAATGGCTTCGATTGCTCCCGCTGCTATGGTATCGGTTGCACATGATATGACATCGATATCACATTTGCTTTCCAAAAGATCCAGAGCAGACTCATATCCGGATTCCAGCGTGAAGGCTGAGGTTCGCTTATTTTCCTCGAAAAGCGTGACACCTGCATTTTTGAGTCCTGCGATAAATCCGTCCTCTCTTGCGGCACCTGCAGCTTTGTCATCACGGGTAACGCCGATGTAAGCAACTCCTTTTTTACTGAATCCGGCAACGGCCTGTCCCATTGCCTTTCCTGCACCGTAATCGTCGTGGTAAATGCAGTTTGCGTGTGAGGTGCGCTGCCCGATCACGACAACAGGAACCTTTGTCTCTTTTAAAAATTTCCGGTGACCGGCGGTGAACATCGTACCGACAAGAATAATTCCGTCCACCGGATAATTTTCAAATAACCGAAGGTATTCTACTTCCTTTGCAGGGGTGTTGTCGGTTCCGGCAAGAAGCATCTGATAGCCTCTTTCGGCGAGAACACTTTCAATTCCGGCAGTGATCCGGCTGATGGATTCAGAATTGATCTTCGGGACGACCACGCCCACCAGGCTTGCCTTTTTGGTACGAAGCATACGCGCCTGTGCGGATGGCTGGTATCCGGTTTCTTCGATGACTTTACGGATCTGTTCTTTTTTCCCTTCACTGACGTAGCCGCCGTTCAGATATCTGGATACAGCTGCGCTGGATACACCGGCGAGCTGTGCGATTTCTTTGATGGTCATAATATAAAAATCTCCTTCTTATACAACAAGTATAAAAAGGAGATTTCAGGATGTCAAACAGAAAAATTCATTGTAATCAGAATAAAATATGGACTACTAAGGAAGCAAGCGGAATTGCGATAATAGTACGCTCCAGGAAACATACAACGATTTCCCAGAATTTAATTGGGGATTTGGTTGCTAACATTACTGTTGCTGTTTCTGAGAAGAAAATAATCTGTACCATGGATACCAGAACAACGAATGCTCTTGCTTTTACACATACGGTAACGCCGCTTCCCATCATGACTAATACAGGAAGGAACATTTCTGCGATTCCAACCGGGATTGACGGAGCAATCGCTGATACGTCAGGAATCCGGAATAAAACAAGGAGTGGCTGGAAAATGTAACCTAACCATTTGAATACAGGAGTGTATTCTGCAAGAATCAGACCACTTACACCGATGGCCGATAACATAGTCAGAACCTGTGGGAGAACCAGTAAGCTGTCTTTTAAGCTGTTCTTAACTTCTACGGATACATTCTTTGCAATATAAGCACGCTTGACTGCACGGTTTATACCGAGAGGAAGAAGGCTGAAACTGAATTTGGTATCATTTTTACGTTCCGCCTCTGTCTGCACATGTCCAGAATAGTATACATCCTTTTTCTTGCTGATCGGTGGAATTCTTACGGTTATCATTTCGATAATGAATACGAGAACAAAGCTGATCGCGTAAACTTTTACGAAATGATCACCTAGTTTGGCTGTATTGATTACCATGTATGCAAAACCAATACTTACAGCACTGAATCCGGTCATGATGGCGACCATTTCTTTTTCAGTGTAAACATTTCTTTTCCACAATCTGTTTGTGATTAAGACACCAAGTGAAGAAGAGCTTACAAAAGAAGATACGGCATCCAGAGCAGCTTTTCCAGGAACCTTGAATAACGGACGCATCAGTGGTTCCAGGATGGCACCGATAATTTCCAGGATTCCATAATTTAAAAGGAATGGCATGAAAATAGCACCTACGATGATGATTCCAAAAACACCAAGAACGATCGGAGGAATAACGCTTCCACCGGTAGAATCGCCAATGATGATTTTCGGTCCCTGGAATCCTGTGATATTTATATGACAGGCATATAAGACCACATAGATGAAGCCGAGAGCGTATAAAAATGTATGGATAATCGTGTCGTTATCATAAATTTTGGCAAAAGGTGATTCAAGAGTACCTTTTTTCACATACTTAAAATAAATATGACAGACAAAATTTCCGGCAACGATGAGTGTCAAGATCCAGTAGGCAAAATTGCCAAACATATTTACAAAGGCATTATAAATAATACTAAAGATAATTTCGCTCTTACCGTTGTGTGGTACAGAAACAAAAAAAGCGGCGATACCGATAGCTGAACAGATGACTAATCTGAGAATGCCCTTTATAGTCTGGCTTTTGTTCAACTGGATTTTATCAAGTTCGGCGGACATCATATCGCTGTCATAAGTAACTTGTTCGGTAGTAGCTATGGTACTTTCCGTGGTCATAGTCTTAGATTTAACCATAAAGAGTCTCCTTTCCTGAAAAATGCGTATTTTAAGAACAACAGCACCAGTTCCAGTAGAAACTGGTGCTGTCATTTATCTTAAAAATATAATCTAAGATAAATTATTTTCTTTTTTTCTTGAGTGCAAGAATAGAAAGATATTCAAATACGATATTAGCTGCAAGATATGCGGTAATTTCACCATGATCATAAGCTGGAAGAACTTCAACAATATCAAATCCTACAAAATTCAGATCTTTCAGTGCTCTTACAAGTTCCAGTCCTTCGAGAGAAGTAAATCCGCCAACTTCCGGAGTTCCTGTACCTGGAGCATAAGCAGGATCAATAAAGTCAATGTCGAAAGTGAGGAAACAAGGTTTATCTCCTACTCTTTCAATTGCTGTTTCAATCAAAGCCGGAAGTCCCATTTCACGTACCTTGTGTGCAGGAATCAGTTTCATGCCAAGTTCTGCAGCCATCTTGTGTTCGTTTGGATCATAAAGGGAACCTCTCATACCAATCTGAATAGAATGAGATGGATCGATGAGTCCTTCTTCGATCGCTCTTCTGAAAGGTGTTCCGTGATTGTATTTCTGTCCAAATACTTCGTCACACAGATCTGAATGAGAATCGAAATGAACAAGAGCTACCGGACCATATTTTTTGGCTACTGCCCGGAGTTCTGCAAGTGTAATTGCATGATCGCCGCCGAGAACGATCGGACAGGCATTTTTCTCAAGTATTCCAGCAACCCCTTTTTCGATTGCGTCGTAACTCGGGTGAATATAACCAGGGGTGATATTGAAATCACCAATATCTCCACCCTTCAGGCTTTCCATAATATTAACCTGCATGATTACATTGTTCGGTTTCATCATTGCAGAGATATTACGGATTGCGTTCGGACCAAATCTTGAACCAGAACGGAAAGAACTTCCTGTATCAAATGGTGCACCTGCAATCGCAAAGTCAAGACCTTCTGCGGTGTCTACCTTTTGCATTCTCATAAAAGTTCCCATGTTACAAAATCTTGGTGATGATAAAGCACTTGCTGGCTGTTTGATTTCTGACATATCTGTATCCTCCTTAAAATCATATGTAATCATTGCGAACGTTCGATATTTGTTTCGTTGAATGTATGATAGCATTTTGTTAAAAGCTTGTGTTATATCGATCTTTGATAAGTTATATGAAAAACCATATAAGAAATAATATAAAAAGATATAGATTACAGAGATTTTTTGTGTTAACATATAAAAAATATCAATAAAGTCAATAGATCCAGAGTATGAAAAAACAGGTAGGTAGTGAGTGAAAATGGATAGCAAATGTTTTCGATATTTTATTGAAGTTTATGAATGTGGATCAATTAACAAAGCAGCCAAACATCTGGGTTTGTCACAGCCAAATTTAAGTGTTTGTATTAAAAATGCGGAAAAGGAACTGGGATTTTCTGTGTTTTCAAGAAACAATAACAGAATACAATTGACGAGTGAAGGAGAATTGTTTCTGAAATCCGCCCGTAAAATCGTCAGAGAGCTGGACGCGATCGGGAACATCCCTTCTCTTTTTGCAAATAAGGGGAATATTTCGGTTTCAAGTACCTATTCTTTTGATTTTATGAACCTTTTTATGCAGTTTAAGAAGAGAAATCCGGCACGAAATATAGAAGATTCATTTAAGGAAACAGGGCTGATCCAGGTAATCCGAGATGTTATGGATAAAAGATACCGGATGGGATTATTTTACTGCTTTGATTCAATCAGTGAAAGCTATTTTGAAATGGCGGAAAAATATAATATGAAGTTGATCCCGATTGCCAAAAGCAAACCGCTGATTCTTCTGACATCGAAGAAGAATCCGCTGGCATTGCGCAAGAAGATTGAATTTGAACGGATCAGAGAGCTCCGCTGTATTATGTATGAAAATTTTAAATTTGAGGAGTGGCTGGGGATTCTAGGTTTTGAAGATGATAACAAGATTCTTTATGTGTTTGACCGGGGTGGCCTTCTGGATGCAATCAAGCAAAGCAATTATTCTACCGTTATGATGAAGCGTTTTTCGGATGTGTCTTATAGTCCGGAGTGTGTGGAAATTCCTGTTGTGAATGCACCGTGTGGGATGAGCGCGTACTTGATGTACCATTCGGCATATATACCGAATCCGCGAGAGAAAATCTTTATCCGGCAGTTAAAGGAACTGTTTAACGACTGAAAATATGCGCGAACAAATAAAACGGGGATGCAGATTATATAACTGATCTGTATCCCCGTAAATTTAGGATGTTAAATAAAAGGCATTGCGTGCCGTGACGTATTCTATTATAATCTGCGATACAGATTTTTATAGCGTTTTTTGTCCTCTTTCGTTAAGATAACAGCCAGAAGCAAGAATGCGACTCCTGTCAGAAGAACGATGATCCAGGTAAAGATCGGCGTATGATTTTTGTAAATAAATCCGATCAAAAGCTGGTACAGACTCATAAATCCGATACGGATGATCTCCATCAGCCCGTGGATTCTTCCGCGGTGGCTGGATGGAATACGCCTGGTCATGTACGGGCTTTCCGCCAGCATGTAGGAAATCTCACCCCATGTCAGTACGACCATTGCCGCATAATAGAACGGAATGTGTCCGGAAAAGAGGATGAACATCACGTAGCCGACCAGTGTCAGTAAAAATCCGTAGATTGTCTTTTCTGGTTCGGAGGATCGCTTCAGGATCTGGGTGATAAGTGGTGTGAAGAGAACAACGATAAAGCAGTTGATGCTTGTAACTGTTCCGAATATCACCGCACCGATATCCCCGTGTAGACGGATCAGATCCATAGGAAAGAGATAATTATACATCTGGTAAAGTGCTGTGTACCCGCTGGTGATCAGAATGAACAGCAGAACAAGCCGGTTTTCTTTAAGAATCGTCAGCAGGCTTTCCCCGTGGCGTTCGGCCTGATAAATGGCGTTGCTATCATTTTCTTCTTTTTCCGGTGTGATATTCTGTACAAAGAAATAGATCAGCACAGAAGAAGTGCCGATGGAAATTCCACTGAGCAAAAATGCAAGCCATAAGTAATTGCGAAACATAAATCCGGCTACAGCAGAAGCCATCACGCCGCCGAGATTTGCTGTCAGATACTGGAGGGAATACCCTCTCTCTCTGTCCTTGCTGAGGGTGATATCCGCAGTAAGCGAATTGTAGGACGGATTTTCCATGTTCTGGCAGGTCGATGCGATAAACATCAGCACAATGGATTTTGTCGTCAGCGGGATCAGTCCGCAGATGATATAAGAAATGACGGAAATCATATCCAGGTAAACGATATTCATTTTCTTATTAAAACGATCGGCCATCTTTCCACCGATCAGATTTGCCGGGATCGTCAGGATCCCCATCAGTGCCGTGATCCAGGCAACCTGCACGGCATTCATCCCAAGCTTCTGGCTTAAGATCATCGTCAGCATCGGACGGACCATTGCCCCCATGGCCGTCACAAAGCGTCCGAAGCATAAGACATAGTTTTCTTTTCTAAGACCTTTGTATTGTGAAATTAGATTCATGATACGTTTTCCCCTTTGCATATTCCCCAGTTTCAAACTACTAATAATATACAATGCGGGCACTTTTTTGTCTATCTTATTCCGTTGGGTTTCAGCAAAAAATGGTGGTTGATTGAAGCCGGAAAATGATGTATGTTAGTACTTAGGAAATAGCAGTTGTAGGGGATTACGACTGAGCGAAAAAGGAGAATATGATGAAATCAGAAGAAGTTACGAGAATACTAGAAAATGCCATCCGTATAGGAAAAGGTGTGATCCGGTATGGAAGTGTCGCATCGTATATTCCGGAGCTTGCCAAGGCAGATAAGAATAAACTGGGGATCTGCCTTTACACAATAGACGGCAATCAATTTGAGACCGGAAATACAGAGGACAGATTTACGATACAGTCCATTTCCAAAGTAATGGCACTGTGTCTGGCACTGGAAACGTTTGGAGCAGAGTTTGTGTTTGATCATGTGGGCGTGGAGCCGTCGGGAGAGGCTTTTAACTCACTGGTAGAACTGGATAACCGGAGCAACCGGCCCTTTAATCCGATGATCAATTCCGGAGCAATTACGGTTGCAAGTCTGCTAGTGAACCAATATTCCATCGAAGATATGCAGAAGTATATGCAGGAAGTATGCGAAGATCCGGAGATCGCGATAGACGAAGCCGTATTTCAGTCTGAGATGGCGACCTGCGCAAGAAATAAGGCGATTGCCTATCTTTTAAAAAGTAAGGACATCATTGATACCGATGTAGAAGAAAGTGTTACCTTTTATACCAAGATGTGTTCCATGTCGGTAAATGCAAGAGATCTGGCAAGGTTCGGTCTTCTGCTGGCAAATGACGGAGTGCAGCTTTCCACCGGAAAACGTCTGATCTCATCTCAAACTGTGCGGATGGTGCAGACCATTATGCTTACTTGCGGAATGTATGACGGATCGGGGGAATTTGCATTAAGAACAGGAATTCCGACTAAGAGTGGAGTAGGCGGAGGTCTCCTCAGCGTGTCGAAAAAGAAAATGGGAATCGGGATCTACGGACCGTCTCTTGACAAAAAAGGAAACTGTATCGCAGGCTGCGAATTGTTGGGATATATTTCAGAAGCACTGTATCTTCACATCTTTGATACCAGAGAGTGGAAGGTAGAAGAATAAAAAAAGACGATACTGCAGAACTCCCTTAGCATGTGGTTTTGCAGTGTCGCTTTTCTTTTGTCCGCTTATTTTTCAGAGGATGGAAGACAATTTCCATCTTTAACAATGGTTGGTTCTTTTCCTGCAATCATGGTTACCATGTATCCATTTTTCCCAAAATTGAGTGCAACGACTTTCCCTTTTTTCGTATGGAAAATCTGAATAAGGATATCTTTTGAAGTCGGTTTGATCTTTGGGATTCCTTTGAAGAGCATTTAATGCACCGTTTGATATTCTTCCGAACTTTGTCATCTTTTCGCCGCCGATTGTGGAGGTAAACTTGCAAGATTCTTCAAAGCTTTCCGGGTACATAGCATAACATTCGGACAAAGCAGCCTGAGCAGCAGTCCAGACTTCTTTTGCCTCAGTTAAAACAGCCTGTTTTTTTGCTTTTTCAATATATCCTGTCAAAGACGGAATAAGCAGTGTTGCCAGTATTGCAAGAATAGATAGTACAACAATGAGTTCTATAAGTGTAAAGCCGTGTTTTTTACGAATTGTTTTTATGAAAACCACGCCCATTAAAAATATGTTAAAATGTGCACAGATGCAATTTTTTATAATGATATAATGCATTCTGATTGAAGAATGGTCAAGAAAAATATGGTAATCAGAATATAAGAAATAAGGTAATATATAGATATGAATCAAGTCATGGAAGGAGAGGTATGAAAGCAATGGTTGATTTGAAAATGCTGGAGGAAAAGACTCCGATCTTGAAGGAGATCTGTAGTGAAAAAGAGGTGTTCTGGAAAAATCCGGACAAAACAGCTTGTGGGGAAGCAATGGAACAGATCGAACTTGGTATGGAAGATGTAGAAGATGCGGAGCGCAGACTGGAGCGTTTTGCACCGTTCATTATGAAATGTTTCCCGGAAACAAAAGAGAGAAACGGAATCATCGAATCTGTTCTGACACCGGTTCCGAAGATGAAGGATTTGCTGAATGAGAAATACGACAGCAATCTGGAAGGGAACTTATTATTAAAGCAGGACAGCCATCTGGCAATCGCCGGTTCGATCAAGGCACGCGGCGGTATTTATGAGATTTTGAAGCACACAGAAGAACTTGCATTAGAGCATGGGTTTTTGAGTCTGGAAGACAATTATGAGAAACTGGCGAGTGAAGAATGCAGAGAGTTTTTCAAAAAGTATACCATTCAGGTGGGTTCCACCGGAAACCTTGGACTGAGTATCGGAATCATGAGTGCAGCAGTTGGCTATCAGGTGATCGTACACATGTCAGCAGATGCGAAACAGTGGAAAAAAGACTTGCTCAGAAGCCACGGGGTAACAGTAAAGGAATATGAGTCAGATTACAGTGAAGCGGTGAAAAACGGACGTGCTTTATCGGATGCAGATCCGAACAGCTACTTTGTGGATGATGAAAATTCAAAAACACTCTTTCTTGGTTATGCAGTAGCGGCAAAACGTCTGCAAAAGCAGTTGGAAGAAAAGAATGTTGCAGTAGACGAGGAACATCCGCTCTTTGTATATATTCCCTGCGGAGTAGGCGGAGCACCGGGTGGTGTATGCTTTGGACTTAAGCTGCTGTTCGGAGATTATGTACACTGCTTTTTCATAGAACCGACACATGCACCGTGTATGCTAGTCGGAATGGCAACCGGACTGAACCAGGAGATTTCCGTACAGGATATAGGGCTTACCGGACTTACCCATGCAGATGGGCTTGCCGTGGGACGTCCTTCTGGATTTGTAGGCAGAGTAATGAAGAATCTGCTTGGCGGCGAATTTACTATCCGCGATGGAAAATTATATGATTACATGAGAGACCTTCTCGGAACAGAGAACATTTTCCTTGAGCCAAGTGCTTGTGCTTCTTTTGAAGGACCGATGCAGATCGAAAAGAATGAATCTGCACGCAAATATCTGCAGGAAAATCATCTTGAAGAGAAAATGAAAAATGCAACACACATTGCATGGGCAACAGGCGGAAGCCTCGTGCCGGAAGCAATTCGCGAAGAATACAAAAATACGTATCTGGAGAAATAAAAAGATGCGGTCTTCCTCTGAAGTGACAGAAGAAGACCGCGTTTCTTTATTCATTTCCCATATTATTCGAGAAGATATCACCTTGAATGCATTTTCCGTGGAAGTTTTCAGTCGTTCATTCGCACGAGTAATGCTTTCTTCCGCACCGACATCATATTTTTTATCGGTTATCGATTTTTTCCGGAAACATGTCGTGATTACTCATTCGATTCCAGGCAACCTGTTCCCAGGAGGTGCCCGATTTTCCGTAATTACAATATGGATCGATGGATAAACCGCCTCTTGGAAGGAATTTTCCCCAGACTTCGATGTATTTCGGAGACAGAAGTTTGATCAGATCTTTCATGATAATATTGATCACATCTTCATGAAAATCCCCATGGTTCCGGAAGGAAAACAAATACAGCTTTAAGGATTTACTTTCCACAAGACGTTCGTCCGGAACATAAGAAATAGTAACTGTTGCAAAGTCCGGTTGTCCGGTGATTGGACACAGACTTGTGAATTCCGGGCAGTTAAATTTGACAAAATAGTCATTTTCCGGATGCTTGTTCTGAAAGGACTCTAATACAGAAGGATCATAGTCCATGCGATACGCTGTATTCTGATTTCCTAATAATGTTAAATCTTCTTTTTCTCTCATTGTTTTTTTCCTTTCTATTGCAATGCAGGATCTTCCACATGATTTGCCTGAAATGCAGCTGCACGGTCAATGCAGGTTCCGCATTTTCCACACGGTTTTTCGCCACCCTCATAACAGGACCATGTTAACTCATAAGGAACGTTAAGTTCCAATCCGATCCGGACTACCTCAGCCTTGGAGACATTGACAAAAGGTGCTTCAATCTTAAGCTGATGTCCGGAACCTTCCCAGATTGCTTCATTCATAGCACGGTTAAATACCGGTGAACAATCCGGATAAGCAAAACCGGCAGAATCATCTGCATGAGCACCGTAGTAAATCACTTCACAGTCTTTGCTAAGTGCAATACTGGCAGCTGAAGAAAGAAACAATCCATTTCGAAATGGCACATATGTGCTTACCGGTGTTTCTCCATTTGTCTTTGAAATCTGTTTAGCATAACTTTCTTCCGGAATTTTTTCTGTAGACTGCTTAAGTAACGAACAATTGCTATACGTAAATATTTTCCTCAAATCTAAAAACAGGTGTTCCACACCATAATATTCTGCAACAGCGATTGCCGCCTGAATTTCTTTATCATGTTTCTGACCATAAGAAACAGAAAGCGCAATCACCCGGTCTTTTCCATATTTGTTGATTGCCAGTGCCAGAGCTGTTGTTGAATCAATTCCGCCACTGAAAAGAACTAATGCTTTCATTATAAGTACCTCACTTTATTTTTTTAAACGCCCCGTTCATTCGGGTCCCAGATAATTTTATGCATCTGAATCTGCAGCCGTACATCATTTAACTGATGCTCCAGCATAAAATTTACAATCTGTACCGGCTCTATAGAACCGAAAACAGGACTGAAATAAACATGGCACCGGTTTGTCAGATCATAGGTACGAATTACTTCCATCGCTTTTTGCAGATCCTCCTGGCTGCCGGTTACGAATTTTACGGTATCATCCGATACAAGCAGTTCCATATTTTCTAAGATCATCTGTGACTCACATCCGCTGGAAGGCAGTTTGTAATCCATTGTAAAGACCGGTCGTTCTTCACAAAAATCGGTCAGACTTACAGAACCATTTGTTTCAATTTCTACTCGCACTCCGGCTTTAAGAAGATGATGGATCAACTCTTTGATTTCTTTTTGAAGTAATGGCTCGCCACCTGTAAGTGTGACGTTACGAATTCCGGTTGCAAGAACATAATTCACGATATCTGCAGGTGTTTCCTCCTGATAAGGACAGGCTAGTTCGTTAGCCCACATGGTATCACAATAGCTGCATTTGAGATTGCATCCCTTGAATCGAATAAAGACTGCAAGCTCTCCGGCGCGAGTTCCTTCTCCGTTAATACTGGTAAATTTTTCAACAACTTTCATTTATTTCCCCTCATAAGTTGCGCAATTATTTGGTGTTTCATATACTTCTACACGGTGAACTTCATATCCAAGATCAGATAATTTTGTATAAAAATAAGCTGCAAAATTTTCTGCTGTAGGACGAAAGGATACTTCCTCTAAGTGAAACATTTCCTTGCGAAATGCAAGAAGTGTTTCCTCTCTCAGGGATCCTGTTTCATAGATCAGACTGTGATCAAAGAGGTCACAAAGTAATCTTAAGTCATTTTTTAAATCGCCAAAATCTACTACCATTCCACGTGTCTGTTCTTCTTGCTTTAGATCCGGACTCTTGATTTCAGCGACAACTCTCCAGCGGTGTCCGTGGAGGTTTCGGCATTTTCCTTCATACTTCCAAAGAAAATGCGCTGCGTCAAAACTGCTTTCTGTTCTCAAATAGTACATATTTTTAAATGCTCCTGTATTATAAAAATGGATGTACCTTTAAGCCTGGTGCCGTCTGGAAGTGAAAAAAAGCTCTGCGTAGTGATACACGCAGAGCCGGAAATCTTTTTGATCAGCCCTGGTTTTATTTTTCGACAGGAAGGTACAAATGAACTGTCGGCTGCTTTCTTGCAGCGTAGATATTATACTTCGAAATGGATATAATCGTCAATAGGAAAGAAGTTCTGCTGTCTTTACAAAACAGATATGTCTGTTCAGCAAACAAATGAATTATTATTCGAAATGAATGAAACTACTTTATAAGATATATTCCATCTGTCTTTCTTTTGTTTTCATTCCCATTTTTTCATAGAACTTTTCTGCTGAAGTATTTCCCGCCCATACATTCAACGTCACTTCATAGCAGCCCATTTGTTTCGCTTCAGCCTTTACATATTCAAACAGTTTTTCACCGATATGCTGGCCACGTGTCTTCTGATCGACGCAAAGATCATCAATAAAAAGGGATTTAAACGGCACCATATTATTTGAAAAAGGTTGCTCCCGCAGTTGACAAAATGCATATCCCACACAAATATCGGCTTCGTTTGTTGCAACAAATATCGGTTTCTCTTCGTTTTTCAAAAGCTCTGTCAACTCGTCCACTGTATATTTTGTTGTGTCGGGAATAAAAATATCAGGTCTTATGTCTGCATGGATTTGCAGCACCTGACCTAACAGTTCAATAATTCTTGGAATATCTCTTTCTTCTGCTTTTCTGATAATCATTTTTTGCTCCTTAAATAACAGATTAGTCAACAATTAGGTTAATCATAGCACATAAATTTTCAGAAGTATAGCTTTATGCTTGACAAATACATCGCGGTGCGATACAGTTGATATATCGAAGTGTGATATATCAAACAGCGAGGTAACTATTTATGGATGCACATATTAAGAAAGTATATGTTCCAATGACCGAGACAGGTTTTTATATTTTACTATGCCTTCGAACGCCGAATCACGGATATGGAATTGTACAGAAAGTGAAAGAATTAACCGACAATGAAGTCATCCTTGGACCGGGAACCATGTATGGAACTCTTGGAAAGATGGAAAAAGACGGTCTGATCGAATTTGTACGGGAAGAAGAAAAAAGAAAAATATACCAGATTACAAACCTTGGTAAAGAAGTGCTGGAACAGGAATTAAGAAGAATCAACAGATTGTACCGTAACGCACAGGAAGTAGCACAATGAAAGAGGTAAAAAAAGAATTTTGTTGGTTTTCGATTACAGAGTATGAAAAAGAAGAAGATATCTTTTGTGACGACCAATCTCGGCTGGAACTGCTGAACAGGATCTTTGAGAACAGGGAACTCCTGAAGAAATATTTACTGCACCAAAACATAATCGTACAAAAGCATTTTTGAAAAATTTTATTTAAACTATTTTCAACAATAATACTCAGGAGCAAGGCACTGGATACCTTGCTCCTGGATATGTTACAGATTGCATTCTCTCTACTTTAATTTTGATAGGTCATGCAATAACATCATATAATGAATGATCGCTTCGTCCTTCTTTCCATCATCCACCATCTTAACGATATTTGTAATTTTCTCGTACATTTTTTCGAGAATTTCGTCTTTATTCGCAGAACTATTTATTCTATCGACAATCTCCGGTGCTTCTGCATAATAATCTTTTATTAATTTTTCTCCATAAGACTGTTTTGATATGTAATCATCTCTTAATTTCCGCATAGTTTCTAGTTCATAGCAATCATCCGGAAGTCCTTTATAGTCACAGCAGGATGTTGTTAAAAAACATCCACCGCTTGAAGAGCCACGTTCCTTAAACTGTTTACAATCCTGCACTTCATCCGGATCCTCATAAGTTTTGTAATAACTACAATACCATTTCCAGGTACCACTTTCAGGTTCTCCCCATTCACAATCTTTACATCTTCCATAGTTAGACATAATCAATTCCTCCATTTTTTCTTTTGATGGTGACAGTATAACAAAATAGCTCTTCACAATATACATTCACCACATAGAATTAACTCTTTATAATTACCGGATTTTGCGAAATAACCAGTATAGACAATACCTTCCGTATATCATAGGAATAAGACATATAGTTGATCTTTTGGCACAATCCATTCATTTTCGCAGCTTATGATAAAACACAAACTTGTTGTTAATATAATTCAATTTTTCCAAAGATAATATTAAGAATCAGTCTATGCTCGATTTATAAATATAATTTATTTTCTTTCCGATCTGAACAAATCTTCTTCATCTTCCGTCCAGCTATAAAACTGATAAATTTACTATAGTTCCTTGCATTCTTTGGACAGACTGCGACGCAGTGCATGCAGGAAATACACTTATCATTATCTGTAATCTTTGGATCATCTAATGAAATAGCACCTGTTGGGCATTCTTTTGCACACAAACCGCAAGAAGTACACTTTTTATTTACAATCGGTTTAAACGGAACACCGCCATATTGACGATATGGTCTGTTTCCCGGAAATTCAGGTGTTTTTTGTGTTGTAATATTTTCCATGATCTTTGCAGCAAATCCCATCAATTCCTTTTCATCCAGCGAATCTGGACGGCCAGTTCCAAATTGGTGCATTAAGGAATGTTCTGCAACAGCCTCCATTCCTGCGATACATACAAAACCTGATGCTTCCAGAACATCCTGTAACTCCAGTAAAGTATCGTCAATTGCCCGGTTTCCAAATACCACTGTTAGAATCGCTTTCGTCCCGTCTGCCTTTACATTTCGAAACATATCTGTTATAACTGACGGAATGCGTCCACCATAAGAAGGTATAACAACCAGACACACATCATCCTTTTTTAATTGTAACTTTTTAATCTTTTCTGGATCTTTGATCAGGTCAATTACTTCAGCTTCCTGTCTGGTTCCGTTAATAATAATATCTGCTACTTTCTTTGTCCCCCCGGTCGGGCTGAAAAATATGTTATAAAATTTCATTATACTCATCCAATCTGACTCTCTTCGGAACACACTGTGCCCTGAAGCATCTTTGATATATTCATTTTAGGAAACTACTATTCTATCATTATACTATTATTCCGATGCAAAGGGAATGAAAAGCTATCTTCATTCCTATAATATTGAAATCTGGAAAATGGGAAACACGCCTTTACGTTCAGCAAAAAATGCAGCCATCGTACTGAATTCAATTGCTATGAGAGCAGCAATCAAGGGGAAATTACCTACCGGAACAGCTTATTCACTTGGCTCGCTCAATCTTCAACGAATTGAATCCTCTAATAGTGTTTTTTCTCTAAGTCAATTGTGCTCTGATATTATATATCCATAAGCAAAAGGACGCATGAAAAAACTCTCATTTTTTCATGCGCCCCGTGACGTATTCTGTTTTATGACACTGCCTGGAACTGGCTGTTATACAGATGACTGTAGAAGCCGCCTTCTTTCAGCAGTTCTTCATGGGTTCCCTGCTCAATGATCTTACCGTCTTTCATGACGAGGATCAGGGAAGCGTTGCGGATCGTAGACAGGCGGTGTGCAACGACAAAGCTTGTACGACCTTTCATCAGGTTATCAAATGCTTCCTGTACCTGCAGTTCGGTACGGGTATCGATACTTGAAGTCGCTTCGTCCAGGATCAGCATTGGCGGCAGACAGAGCATAACTCTTGTGATACACAGGAGCTGTTTCTGTCCCTGGCTGATGCTGTCCTCATGCAGGACGGTATCAAGTCCCTGCGGAAGTCTGCGGATGAAATCCCAGCTTTTTGCCTCTTTTGCTGCCCGGATGATTTCTTCATCCGTGGCATCCGGTTTTCCGAAGTTGATATTTTCACGGACAGTACCGGATTTGATCCAGGTATCCTGAAGCACCATACCGAAGCTCTTTCTGAGTGAATGTCGGGAAATCTCATCGATCGGTTTACCGTCGATACAGATTTTTCCGGAATCCACGTCATAGAAGCGCATCAGGAGGTTGATAAATGTTGTTTTTCCGCATCCGGTAGGACCTACGATCGCAATACGCATACCAGGTTCAACCTGAAGGTTAAAGTCTTCAATCAGAGATTTACTCTTGTCATAGCTGAAATCTACGTGGTCGATATCCACATTTCCATCCACCTTTTCAAGTACTTCAGAAGAATCGTTTACTTCTTCCGGTTCTTCTAAGAGGTCAAAGATACGTGTCGCACATGCAAGGGCGTTCTGCATTTCCGTGATTACGGATGTAATGTCGTTGAATGGCTTCATGTACTGGTTCGCGTAAGAAAGCAGTACGGAAAGACCGCCGACAGTCAGGGCTCCAAGCGGGATCAGGAATGCACCTGCAAGTGCTACGGCAGCGTAAATAATGTTGTTTACGAAACGGGTGGACGGATTGGTAAGGCTGCTGTAAAATACGGCTTTCTGGCTGTATTCTTTGAGTTCTTTATTGATCTCATCAAAACGCTTTGAAGCCTTGTCCTCATATCCGAATGCCTTGACAACCTTCTGATTTCCGATCATTTCCTCGATCAGAGCAGTCTGTTTTCCACGAGTTTCACTCTGCTTTTTAAACATGGTAAAAGAGCGTGAGGAAATAAATTTTGCCACCAGGAAGCTGAGTGGTGTCAGAAGGATGACCATCAAAGTGATCCACACGTTCTTGGAAAACATGAAGATCAAGGTTACAACAACGGTCACAACGCCGGAAAATAACTGGGTAAATCCGAGCAGTAATCCGTCAGAAAGGATATCGGTATCGGCAATGATACGGCTCACAATATCGCCGGTACTGTGCTGATCCAGATAAGAAAGCGGAAGCTTCTGGATGTGGCGAATTGCCTGGGATCGGATATCCTGTACAATATGATAGGTCATGCGGTTATTGACAAGGTTCATGATCCAGATTGCGGCTGCAGCGATCACTACGAACAGAAGAATCTGCTTTAGATAGATCCACATCTGGGTAAAGTCTACATTGTGCGCTGCTACGATCTCATCGATCGCATTACCGAAGAGAACCGGCACATAAAGCTGAAGAACCACTGATATTCCGGCAAGGATGATGCTGAGGATCAGGAGGATCCAGTATTTTCCGATATATTTAAAAAGCTTTTTCATTACACTGTCTTTTTTCATACCTACATCTCCCCTCTTTCATATTTTGCACGGTCTTCCGGGAACTGTGAGAAATAGATCTCACGATAAACTTCGCAGGATTTCATAAGTTCATCATGTGTACCGGATCCGGCGAGTTCTCCATTATCTAATACTAAAATCTTGTCTGCCTGGCGGATGCCTGCAACCCTCTGGGATACCAGGAAGGTTGTTGTCTCTCCTTCCAGTCCTGCGAGGGCTTTCCGAAGTGCTGCGTCAGTTGCAAAATCAAGTGCGCTTAAGCTGTCGTCGAGGATCAGGATTTCCGGCTTTTTCACAAGAGCGCGGGCAATGGTAAGACGTTGACGCTGTCCACCGGAAAGGTTCTTTCCGTTCTGCTCGAGCATGAAATCAAGTTGTCCGTCTTTTCCTTCTACGACTTCTTTTGCCTGTGCAACTTTCAGTGCATCCCAGATCTCGGAGTCAGATGCATTTTCATTGCCCCATTTCATGTTATCGCGGATGCTGCCTTTGAAAAGGACGGAGCGCTGCTGTACGATTCCGACTTTGTCGTGAATTTCCTGATTGGTGAGCTCTTTTACATTGCGTCCATTCAGTTTAACGGTTCCGCAGGTTACATCATAGAAACGGGAGATCAGGCTGACCAGAGTGGATTTTCCGCATCCGGTACCACCGATGATACCGACTGTCTGCCCTTTTTTTACAGAGAAACTGATATCAGAAAGGCTTGATGCACCGGCACCTGCATAGGTGAAGGATACCTTGTCGAATTCAACTTCATTTGCAGAAGGATCTGCCTTTGCAGAAGGGGTTTCCGGATAATGCATGGTAGTCCTGATATCCAGGACACCGGCTACACGGTCTGCACATGCCATCGCCTTGTTCAGTGTAATGATCAGGGAAGCCAGCTTGATCAGCTCGACGATCATCTGTGCCATGTAGTTGTAAAGCGCGACAACCTGTCCCTGATGCATGGTTCCGAGATTGACCTGGAGTCCTGCTCTTGCGATCAGAATGACAGTTGCAATGTTGATCAACACGTAGGTAAATGGATTTAACAGGGCGGAAATTCTTCCGACAAATTCATTTAACCTGGTCAGTTCGGTGTTGCTCTTTTCAAATTCATTTACGGACTCTTCTTCGCGGCAAAATGCGCGGATCACGCGGACACCTGTCAGATTCTCACGGGTAAGTCCTGTGACGCGGTCCAGGGCAGCCTGCACTTTTTTGAAAAGCGGGATGCTGACCAGCATAATGAAAATGACGCCGACAAATAAAAGAGGGATCGCCACAACGAATACCAACGCACATTTAAAGTTGATCGTAAATGCCATGATCATCGAACCGATTACGATAAACGGACTTCTCAGAAGAAGACGAAGTCCCATGTTGATGCCGTTCTGGACCTGGTTGATATCATCGGTCATCCGTGTGATCAGGGTGTCCGTACCGATCGTATCAAGTTCGGTAAATGAAAAGCCCTGAATGTGGTCAAATACGGCCTGTCTTAAATTGGTTGCACAGCCGACACTCGCTCTTGCAGCAAAATACTGTGCGGTAAAACTGCAGCTAAGACCGACTGCAGCCATGAGGATCAGCACCAGGAACATCTTTACGATGTAGCCGTGGTCATTGTTTGCAATACCAATATCAATGATCTTGGCGACAACCACCGGAACCAAAAGGTCAAATACGACTTCCAGCAGTTTGAATAATGGTGCAAGAATACTTTCTATCTTGTATTCTTTCAGATAAACCCAAAGTTTCTTCAAACACACTCACTCCTGTTCTTTACTTCTTAGTTTTTTCTTGACCTACTCATTATAATGCGCTACCATCAATATGAATAATATTGTTTTTATGACAGCTTAATATAAAAAAAGTATAACAATGTGAGTGGCAAAAGGTATTTTGACCTATTTGATACCAGATTGCTACGTGCTTTGCACTCTCGCAATCCTCAAAAACATTCGTAATCCGCTCATTTTTCTTTGAAAAATGGCTACTTACTCATGTTTTTGGCGGGTCAAGAGGTCAAAAATCCTCTTGCAAGCAAGCTTGCATCGGCTTTCTGACCTTTTGACCCTGGTATCATCATATAACTAAACGGAGGGAAAAAAGAAAATGGAACTCAGACAGCTGGAATATTTCCGGGAAATCGCGAATACGGGAAGCATCAATGAAGCGGCGAGAAAGCTCAATATGTCACAGCCGCCCCTCAGCTATCAGATCAGGCAGTTGGAAAATGAACTGAACGTGCAGCTGTTTGAGCGTACCCATAAAGGGGTGATCCTGACGGCGGCAGGTAAGCTTTTGTATGACCGTGCGGCGAGCCTTCTGGATTATGCCAGATCGACAGAGCTTGAGGTGTCCCAAACGGGTAAAAAAAGGGTTCTGAGAATCGGGATCACGCCGACGACGGTCGGCACAGTCATGCCGTTTATCGCAGAATTTTCAAAGAAAAATCCCGACGTGAATTTTGAGGTTCACGACGGGATCACGTATACGTTATATGATTATCTTCAGGAAGGGATCATCGATATTTCGGTTGTCCGCACGCCGCTCCGGCTGGATGATGTGGAGTCCGCAGTCCTGCATTCGGAGCCGATGATCGCTGTCTCCAATCCGGAGATGCCTTCAGAAAGGAGAAAATCGCTCATTCTTGAAGATTTAGTCCACAGACCGTTAATTCTCTACCGGCGCTATGAAAAGCTGATTATGGATGCATTTCACGCGCAGAATCTGGTTCCGGAGGTGTTCTGCCTGTGTGATGATGCCAGGGGCGCTACCCTCTGGGTGAAGGAAGGGCTTGCCACGGCGATCTTCCCGCAGTCCATGGAGCCGCTTTGCGAAGGGCTGGCTTGTCAGGTGCTTGATGAACCGGATCTGGTGACGAAGATCCTTCTGATCTGGCAGAAGGGGCGGAAGCCGACGGCGGTAGTGCAGGATTTTATGGATGTCTGTCTGAAATAATTTAAACCGTATCAAAAATAATAATCCTTGGTTTATTTTTGATACGGTAAGTGAATTGTAAGACGGATTCTCCATGTTCTGGCAGGTGGAAGCGATAAACATCAGTATGATCGATTTGCGAATTGTTTTTCGATTATACTGCTTTTTCAAAGTCTGCCCCTATACCCATTTTCACTTCAAATGTCGTTCCGCTATGCTTATTTGTATAAACTTCAATCGTTCCGTCATGAACCCGCACAACTTCCCGCACCATCGCAAGACCAAGCCCCACACCTCCGAGTTCCCGGCTTCTTGACTTATCTACCCGGAAGAACGGTTCGAAGATCTGCTCCCTGAATGCTTCATCAATTCCATTTCCTGTATCCGAAACCTTCAGAATAACTTTGTTCTTCTCCTTTATTGCCGATACCGTAACGGATCCATTTTCCCGATTATATTTAATCGCATTTTCCACAAGATTATATAGCATTCTGTAAATCAGAATATCACTCCCTGTCAAAAACAATTCTTCATCAGCCTTTGCTCCTGCTCCCTGTGACTTCTGTATCAGTTCAACCTTTTTTTCCTGTGCCAGCGGTTCCAGATCTGTCAGCACTTCCTCGATCAGACTATGGAGCTCAATTCTGTCATTTCGCGATACGGTCTGTAATTCGCTCATATCCAAAAGCGTTCGGACCAACTTGCTAAGACGTTCATTCTGCTCCGTTACCATCTGAATTGTCTCTTCTGCCACTGCGGTACTCTCCGGATGTTCTGTTGTATGGTATAGATCCAGTTGTGCCTGGATTAAAGCCAGTGGAGTACGTAACTCATGTGCTGCATTTCCTGTAAACTGACGCTGTGTCTCAAATGATTCCGAAAGTCGCAAAAGCATCTTGTTATAAGAAGTACGAAGTCGGTCTAATTCTGCGATTCTATTCTCTTCAATCGTATAATCCGCCAGATTCTGTGCCTGAACCTTTTCTACTGTCTCTGAAAATTCTTTGAGTGGTTTTAATGCCCTGCCGCTGACAAAAAATGTAACTGCGCCACCAATCAGTGCCACGACAACAGTAATCAGAAGACTTCTATTTCTATAATCTGATTTCGAATTATAAACCTTCGTAGCAAACTGCGCTGCAAAATCATCCCATTCATTATCCGGAATATCAATATACACTGCCTCCGGTGCGGCACTTTGATCCGTAACAGTCTCCTGAAGCGTGTCAATATAATAGACTCCGTTCTTATATAGGAAAAATGTAAGGCATCCACACAATACTGTGATCAGCACGGTCGTAAGAATCGTCAGTCTCCACTGGAGTGATATTTTTTTCATGCTTTACCACCTCCTATCTTATACCCCTCACCGATCTTATTCACGATCGGATCATAACCAAGCCCGGCTTTCAGTTTCTTTCTCAGAGAAGACATATGCACTCGGATCGAGCCGCTGAAACTATCCACAGAAGAATCCCAGACATGCTCGATCAGTTCTTCCTGACTGACCGGTCTTCCCTGATTCAAAAGAAGATACTCTAGAATCCCATTCTCTTTTCTTGTCAATGCAACCGGCTTGTCTTTTGCATATGCAGTCCGTTCTCTTGTATCAAAACGAAGATTGCCACATTCCAGACAGACATTTTTTTGTACAAACTTTCTTCTTGTCAGACTTCGCACACGGGCTTCCAGCTCTTGCAGATGAAAGGGTTTTTCCATATAATCATTTGCCCCCGCATCAAGACCGTCAACCTTATCAGCGATCTGACTTCTCGCAGACAGAATCAATACCTTTGTCTCTTCGTTTTCCTTTCGAAGTTCCCGGAGAATATCCATCCCATCCATCCCCGGAAGGTTAAGATCAAGCACGATCAAATCATACATTTCCGCATAGATCATATCCAGTGCTTCCTCTCCGTCATTACACGTGTCTACCTCATATCCTGCCTGGTGCAGACTTTTCGCAATCATATCACATAATTTCTTCTCATCTTCAACAACTAATAATCTCAATTTATTTTTCTCCATTTTCTTAACAGGAATTTTACACCCTCTATTGTATAATGCAAACATCGAAAGGTCAATAAACGGACTTTGAACATTGAAAGGAGTATTTTAATGAAATCTGAAAAAGCAACACAGATTCTTTTACTTGCAGCCGGTCTGGTGTTTTTCCTTGTCGGGATCTTCCGCGGAGAAGCAGCGGTTGTACTTAGTAAGGCAATAAAATTATGTATGGAGTGTGTTGGAATTGGATAAGAAAATGAAATCAAACAAAAACTTTCTGGCCCGCTTCCGCGGATGGATTCAGGCAGCTGCTACACTGCTGACCAACATTCACATCCCGAATCTGTTTAAAGGGAAAATTTATCAGGGAAATG